>Ga0209390_10004979_pt1 | contig 19349 bp, 16 predicted proteins | sample BON01_FD_187212 | JGI IMG/M metagenome (GOLD analysis project Ga0209390, IMG submission 187212) | Freshwater microbial communities from Lake Bonney liftoff mats and glacier meltwater in Antarctica - BON-01 (SPAdes) (version 2) | ecosystem: Environmental > Aquatic > Freshwater > Ice > Glacier...
AGAACCACAAGGGAGCCCTGCTGACGATCAATGACCGGGCCACAGGAATGCTGAAAATGGGCTACGTGGAGAGTAAGGAGGCGGCTATCGTGCAGGCCAAGGCCGTCGAGTTGCTAGCTGACTGGAAAGCACTTCTGCACACGGTCACCACCGACAATGGGAAGGAATTTGCCTACCACAAGAAAGTAGCCGAAGCCCTGGAAGTGGACTGCTATTTTGCCAAGCCCTACCACAGCTGGGAGCGGGCAGGGCGGCCTGTGCCGAGCCAACGAAAATTTGATCGGATCGCCGTTGCGACGGATTGGTCAGGCAGTATTTCCCGAAAGGGATGAACTTTGGCCGAATCACCGAGCAGAGAGTTAACGAAATAGTAGACATCTTAAACCAAAGACCCAGGAAGAGATTCGGGTTTAGATCACCCGAAGAAGTTTTTCAAAACGCTACTCTAAATAACGAAGGTGTTGCGTTTATAACTTGAATCCGCCATATAGCTTGTAAGGTATTCCTATAAAAGTAATTAAATATACACTACCAATACCCGACCACCTGCTTCCAGTATCCTTAACCAACGATGATCTCCCAAATGATACATCCTGAAAGTCCGTTCCAAACTCACATTTTTTCATACCGAACTCTAAGGTTATTCGTTATAGAACAGATCAAAATTTAAAAGAAAAAAAATGAAAATATTGGCTTTTGTGTGCACAGCCCTATTGGGACTATTTGCCTTGGGCACTACTTCCGTTTCCGCTCAAGGCCGTGGGCAGGACACTGAACTCACCGTTGATTTTAACGCCCGACAATTGGATAAATATCTTTCCCAATACGGTGATCAATTGGATTTAAGCCGTCGACAACAAAAGAAGATCGTAACCATTGAGAAGCGTTATGGCAAGAAGGAGAACAAATTATCAGAGGCCAAAGGAATAAAAATCATTAAGAGAAGAGAATTACAGAAGGAGAAATCTGAGCAATTGCTCTCCGTTTTACGGGACGAACAAATAGAGAAACTCAACCAGCTGGTAGGACGAAAAGGTTTGTTCAGAAAAATTATTTGAGTACCTAGGTGATGTAGCATACCAAAAAGCATCCGTTTAGCCTTGGCGAAACGGATGCTTTTTATTTACGAAAAAATCTATAATTTATTGTCGGGCAGTATCTTGGAGCAATGTACTGCTTAGCCGAAATAATTCGATCTCTGCCAGTTTTGCGTTATATTCTGCTTCAATGAGTCGGGTCTCGGCAGCCACTGTATTGCGCTGTACCTCCCGGAATTCATAAGGAGTTGCGTTTCCTACCCGGTACCGTTCAAAGGCAATATCAACATTTTGCCTCGCAATTGTAAAATTAGCTACTTCCAAAGCTACCAACTGCAAGCTATTTTTATAGTTGAGATAGGTTCGGTCAAAGGTTGCAAGCAATTGGTTTTTCACATCTGCCTCAATATCCTCAGAAATCAACGCGTTTATGCGAGCCCCCTGAATACGCCGCTTTTGATTAAACCCATCAAAGACATTTACCGAAACTCTCGCTCCGTAGCTAAAAACATCGTTACGAGCACTTTTAATACCGAATCCTGCCTGGTTATTCGTAGTATTATAATTGAAGCCCCCCACTAAGTTTACCTGAGGATACTGCTGGGCCGTTAAGGCCTTTATATCAAGCTCAGCTATACGGCGCTGCTGGGCCGCCAATACTAAGTTAGGATTCTGGGCCAGTAAACTTTGTCTTAGCATATCCACTGAAATATCACGACGTGTAATAATAGTATCGGGCACCACGAAGTCTTCATCCGAACCTAATGCCAAGAGAGTATTGAGGTTTATCTTAGCATTTTTCAAAATTTGCGTTTGAGCAATGTAGGCTGCCGTATCTCCATTATAATCAACTTTCGCATTTATAAAATCAACTTTCGAACCGCTCCCAACTTCATAAAAAGCTTTAGTTAATTCGAGTCGGTCATTGGAAATTCCAAGTGCATTTTGCAGTGCTCGTACCCTCTGAAATTGCCTGATAATTTCAAAATAGGCCACGCTTACCTGGGCTACGGTATTTTCAATCGTGATTTTGGCGTTTGTCATTCCGGCCTCCTGCAATTGATTCAACTGATCCTGGGCTATGAACATACCCAAACCGTCAAATATTGTCCAGTTAAGGCTAGCACCCGAAGACGAGTTATTATTATTTACGCCCGGTCGGTCGAGAGGGGGTTGCAGCGAGTTGAAGAAATCTTGCCTCAAATGACTGATTGAGAAGTTCTTTTGGGCATTCGCGGTTACAGTTGGAAAAAAACCGGCGTTTCCTCTTGTATTGTTGTTCTTAGCAACTTCAACCTGCTTTTCAGCAATCCGAATAGAATAGTTTTTTTCGAGCGCTATGGCAATAACATTTTCGAGCGTGAGGGTATTTTGGGCTTTAACCTCGGATCGCCCAAGGCAAGAAATTAGCATAATTGACACATAGAGTAGTGCCTTATTGCCAATTAGACAAGTAGTTTTAGATAACATGAATTTGGTTTTGTGCTTAATCTGGGATTAATTTAACATTCACTTCACAGGAACAGTCGATAGTATTCACTATTTTATCTCAAAGCTACAACCTACTTATGTGTATGCCCAGAAATTTTCATCTTCTTTATTTATTTTTTATCGTTTTATTAGCTGGTTGCCAACCAAGTATCCAAGTTGATCTGATCGTACACAACGGAGTCATCTATACCGTAGACTCTCTCTTCACTCAACAACAGGCATTTGCCGTCAAGGACGGAAAGTTTTTGGCAATCGGCACATCAGAGGATATCCTGAGCCACTACAAGGCTGACTCCGTGGTTGATGCCAAGGGACAACCTGTATACCCTGGCTTTTATGATCCCCACAGTCACTTTATGGGCTTGGGTAGTAAGCTTGATGCCGCCGACCTTGTTGGCACAGTTTCTTATCAGGATGTGGTTGACCGTCTGAAAGTTTTCCGGGCAGAGAACCCCGATCGGGCTTGGCTTCTTGGCCGCGGCTGGGATCAAAATGACTGGCCCGAAAAAAGCTTTCCTGACAAAACACTGCTTGACGAAGCTTTCCCCGATGTGCCCGTTTTGTTAACCCGCATCGACGGCCACGCTTCGCTCGTCAACTCAAAAGCACTTCAACTAGCCAAAGTTACTACTGCCAGCAAAGTAGAAGGTGGCCTGGTAGAAATAAAAGATGGCAAAATAACCGGTATCTTAGTCGATAATGCTTCCCGGTTAGTAACCAAGGTAATCCCGCCCTTATCTGAAGCAGAAAAAAGAAGTATCCTAAAAGCCGCCGAGTCCAATTGTTTATCCCATGGCTTGACTACCGTTTCTGATGCCGGACTTTCGCGGGCCGATATTGAACTTATTGATAAAATGCACCAGGAGGGTAGTCTTAAAATCAGGGACTACGCCATGATAAGCATCAGTCCTGAAAACTTGGACTATTATATTCCAAAAGGGCCCTATCAATCAGACCGCCTCACAGTTCGTTCCTTTAAGATCTACGCCGATGGAGCGCTTGGATCACGGGGAGCCTGTCTACTAGAACCGTATGCTGACGCCCCAACAACCGGATTCCTGCTTTCAAGTGCCAAAAACCTGGAAGATTACGTTGCCCGGATTGCCCAAAGTGATTTCCAAGCCAACACTCACTGTATTGGCGACTCTGCGAACAGACTGATGTTGGATCTTTACGGAAAATATTTGAGAGGCCCAAATGAGCGGCGTTGGCGCATTGAACACGCTCAAATCGTGAGCAAGGCGGACGTCCCTAAATTTGGCATGTATTCTATTATCCCGTCGGTCCAGCCAACGCATACTACCTCAGATATGTACTGGGCAGGCGAGCGTCTTGGACCAGAAAGAGTCAAAACTGCCTACGCCTTTAAAGACTTACTGAAGCAAAATGGATACATTGCATTAGGCAGTGATTTTCCGGTAGAGTTTGTAAATCCACTTTTTGGTTTTCACTCCGCCGTTGCTCGTATGGATGACAAAGACTTCCCTCCGGGTGGTTTTCAGGTCGAAAATGCCTTGACCCGTGAGGAAGCTCTAAAAGGAATGACAATTTGGGCGGCGTACTCCAACTTTGAAGACAAAACCAGAGGGAGTATTGAGAAAGGGAAATTTGCGGATTTTGTAATTCTGGAAAAGGATATCATGAAGGTATCTTTGAACGAAGTTCGTAGTACCAAAGTGCAAAGAACTGTCATTGGTGGTGAAAGTCTATATGTAGGGACTCGCTGATAAATAGTAATCTTCAATGAAATAGTTTATATCATTATTAATCAAATACTTACAGAAAGCTACTAGCTTTAAATTACTAACTGACAGCTACTGATATGCTTTCGTTCCGAAAAAAGGTACATCACACTCTTATAATGAGCACCAAGGGGAAAAGAGGATTCCCCTTGGTGGTTAATCTGTTTATTGTGGGACTGATTGCGCTCAACTCGATGGCAATCATTCTCTACTCAGTTCCAGAAGTTAGAGAGCACCCCGCGTTAGCTACTCTATTTATTGATTTTGAAATCTTCTCAGTACTCATTTTTACCATCGAATACGGACTAAGAGTATGGTCCTGCATCGAAAACCCGAACTACAAACACCCCTTTTGGGGCAGGGTCAAATTCATTTTTTCGGCCTGGGCGCTGGTGGATTTACTGGCAATACTCCCTTTTTATCTAACCTTGTTCACCGCTGATTTTGGTTTAATCAGGATGCTCAGAATACTGAGAGTCGTACGCCTCTACCGGGTAACCAAATATTCACATGCTCTTAGTATGATTAAAAGAGCAATAAACAATACAAAAGAGGAGCTCATACTCAGTTATTCATTTGTGTTGTTTGCTCTCTTAATTGTTTCGAGTATTATTTACTACATAGAGCACCCACTTCAACCTGAGGCGTTTCCGAGCATACCGGCTTCCATATGGTGGGGGGTTGTTACCATGACAACCCTTGGTTATGGTGATATCTACCCAATTACTACATTAGGCAAGATTTTTGGTGGATTTGTTGCGATCCTTGGCGTGGCACTGTTTAGCTTGCCCACGGGTATCCTAGCCTCGGGATTTATTCAGGAAATTAATAATAATAAGCAGGATGATGATGATGATTTCTCCCACGCTAAAAAATGTCCTCACTGTGGAAAAGAAATACACGACTAATCATAACCATGCCGGCACTGTGGTCGACTATTTTTGCTAAGATCCTTACCAACCTAAGTTATAATTTAGTGTTGATTATTAACGCTTCCTGATTCAAACAAAAAAAGCTCAGCCTTTGAAAGGCCGAGCTTTTTACATTGTAACAAGCTCATAATTTCTACTCTATGGAAGCAAGTTGCATTCTCCCCTTACTCTCCTGCCAGGCACGGATAACCTGAGAAAGCTGTTTGTATTCGATCAAAAAACCGTCATGACCATACAATGAATCAATTTCCTGGTATTCAGCATCAGGAATATGCCGGGCCTGAAACTGCTGCTCCGCTACCGGGAAAAGCATATCAGATTTAATACCCAATACTAACGTTCTGGCTTTAACCATCCCCAGGGCATTGACAATTCCTCCCCTATTCCGGCCTACGTTATGAGAATCCATCATTTTGGACAACACCCAATAAGAAAAGGCATTAAACCTCTTCATGAATTTATCTCCCTGGTATTGCTGATAGGAAGACGCTCTGAACTCATCCGTCTGATCCGGATTATCACGGGCCTGCGTAAAATTATAGGTATCGTAGTTGCGATACGATAACAGAGCAATGGATCGGGAGGCTTTCATCCCCACCAAGCCGGCCTCGGGGGTGTTTTCAGACCATGTTGTATCAGCCTCAATTGCCATTCTTTGTGATTCATTGAAAGCAATACCCCAAGAAGAATGCACCGCATTGGAAGCAATTAAAATCACTTCCTTGAAGACCTCCGGCTCTTGAATGGCCCATTCTAAGGCCTGTTGCCCGCCCAAGGAACCACCGAGGCAAACGGCAATTTGTTTAATTTCCAATTCCTGCCTTAGTAAGTCCAAAGCACCCACAACATCATGAACCGTAAGCATTGGAAACTCATGAAAATAAGGAGTATGTGTAATTGGATTAATAGACAAGGGTCCCGTAGAACCATACGATGAACCCAGTACGTTGGCACACATAATAAATTGACGTTCAGGATCAAAGTACATGCCAGGACCAATAAGGCCATCCCACCATTCCGAAGCATTAGAACTTCCGGTAAGTGCGTGACAGACCCAAACTATATTGTCATCCTGCGGAGATCGAGTCCCAAAGGTCGTGTATGTCAACTCAAAACCTGGAAGTTCACTACCTGATTCAAGGGTGTACGTATATGGATACTTAAATACTTTTTTTTCAGGTTGCATACGCGCCCGGACACTTGAATTAGTAAAAAATTAAGGCTCCGGTCAATTGCCGGAGCCCACTAGTTAGACAGTTACGGCTAGCTGAGCAAATGCTTGTTCAAAATCAGCCTTAATATCTTCAATATGCTCGATACCAACCGATACCCGAAGCTGCCCGGCTATAACACCTGCTGTTACCTGGTCTGCCTCGCTTAATTGTGAGTGAGTGGTACTAGCTGGATGAATGATTAAAGTTTTAGAATCACCAACATTAGCTAAGTGGCTTACTACTTTGAGTGAGTTGACAAAATGATCAGCCGCCTCTTTACCCGCTTTTAATTTAAAAGAAAGTACCGCTCCAAAACCACGGGTGAGATACTTGGAGGCAAGGGAGTGGTACTTATTATCTTCTAAACCCAGATAATTAACATTGTCAACATCGGGATGAGATTTCAACCATTTGGCAAGGTTAAGCGCATTTTCACACGCCCTTTCTACCCGTAAAGTGAGGGTTTCGAGTCCCTGCAGCAGCAAAAAGGCATTGAACGGACTTTGGCTTGGGCCCCAATCACGTAATCCTTCCACGCGTGCCCGGATGATAAACTGGATGTTCCCAAAAGGACCATTCACGCCAAAGACATCATTAAAAACCAAACCATGATAGCTTGGTGAAGGATCCGTAAACTGAGGGTATTTACCATTTCCCCAATCAAATGTTCCAGCATCGACTATGACTCCTCCCATCGAAGTACCATGGCCACCAATCCATTTGGTGGCAGATTCTACCACGATGTGGGCACCCCACTTAATGGGTTGACAGATTGATCCGCCAGCACCAAACGTATTATCAACAATAATAGGTAAATCATACTTTTTGGCCAGGGCAGAAAATGCCTCAAAGTCGGGCACGCTAAAACTTGGGTTACCAATTGTCTCCAGATAAATCGCCTTCGTTTTATCATCGATTAGTTTCTCAAAACTCGACACATCATCACCGTCAGCAAATCGTGCCTCTACGCCAATATTCTTGAAAGAATTTTTGAACTGGTTATAGCTTCCTCCGTAGAGAAAAGAGGTAGTTATGAAGTTATCACCAACCGTTGTGATGTTATTAATGGCCAGAAATTGCGCCGCATGGCCTGACGAAGTAGCTAGTGCCGCAACTCCACCTTCGAGAGCCGTCAGGCGTTTCTCAAAGACATCATTGGTTGGGTTCATGATACGGGTGTAAATATTCCCGAACTCTTTCAGAGCGAACAGATTAGCCCCATGCGCTGAATCATTGAACGTGTACGATGTCGTTTGGTAAATAGGTACCGCCCTTGAATTCGTTACTGGATCTACATCTTGTCCGGCATGTAACTGGAGGGTCTCAAAACGTTGTGGTTCTTGTGCCATTGTTTTTTACTTTTAAATAATGAGTGAAAGGAAAAATTTTAGGAATACAACTTGAATACCCTGACGCATAAATATCCTTATGGATTATCCTTACTAACGCATACAACAAAAACCATCTGAAAGTCCTTGACAGAACTTAGAGGTGGTTAATAATAAGTAGCAAAAAGCTACTCCGAATACGGAATACGTGTTAATCTGATTCATGCGCGTTTGAGTTTATATTCCCTAACTGATTAGGTGGGAGTTAGCACCTTGTCCCGATTACGCTTGGGATAGGTTGCCAGAGGTTCTATGAGCCCATTCTCTAGCCTCTTCTCTATAAATCAACCGCTGATTTGTGAAGCAATTGACTTGATGACGCAATATTAAGGCCCAACAAAGGGAATTCCAAACCCTTCAAATATTTTTTTTTCGTTAGAACAAAATATCTCCTTTGTTATTTATTTTGTGATCTCTTTTGGAATCCATTGCTGTTGGCGCACTTTCCCTAGCTATAATTGTTCCTGTATCTGATATTCCATCGAAAGGCAAAGAAAAGTAGTCAGGAAGTATTAGAATAACATAATCAGTATATTTGTATAAAGCGAGAATTATATATGGCGCAGTATTATAAATTCGATAAAGGTAAAGCCTTACGTAAACCCGGAATCACTCCGTTAAAAGAAGCGATTGAGCAAATGATAGATTCTTACCGGCTCCGCACTAGCTTTGACGAGACCTACCTTACTGCCCATTGGAGTAAAATTATGGGGCACACCATTGCGTCACGTACCCAAAAAGTGTACGTAAGGAATCGTGTTTTATTTCTACAAATAGATTCGGCTCCGTTGCGAAATGAACTTTTGCACGCAAAAGTCAAAATCATTGAGTTAATCAATAGGGAGATGAAAACTGACTTGATCGACGAAGTTGTGTTTTCATGAAACTCTTCGGTCAGCCGTTTAAATCTAGGCCCAATCTTATTTTTTACATTATTTGAATGATATGGCTAAAAATTTTAACAACAAATATAAAAACCTTGTACAGGCCCGAGAAGAAACACCCAAAGACCTCGGATTTGGAACAAATATTACGAGTGAAGAGAGCCGACTTATCAATAAAGATGGTTCCTTTAATGTAAAGCGAATCGGAGACTCCTTTCTGAACAGTGTCAACTGGTATCACCGGTTAATTACTATGTCCTGGTGGGCATTCCTGGCAACGGTGTTTCTCTTTTATAGTTTCCTTAATCTTATTTTCGCCTGCGTTTATGTAATCATTGGGGTAGATTACCTCGCAGGAATGAATGTTGGGCAGAGTCTTCATCCTTTTTGGGAAGCATTCTTTTTTAGTGCTCAAACGCTCACCACGGTAGGCTATGGCCGAGTAAGCCCAACGGGGTTTCTCACAAATGGAGTGGCTGCATTTGAAGCACTCGTTGGACTATTGTTAATCGCCCTGGCCACCGGTATGCTCTATGGTCGTTTCTCCCGCTCCCTACCTCGTATAAGATTCAGTAAAAATCTGGTTATTAGCCCCTACATGGATATAAACGGGGCTATGTTTCGAATTATCCATGAACGCGATAATGAATTGATCGATCTTGTGGTAGAGGTTTCCCTTTCCTGCCTCGAAGAGCTACCCAATGGAAAAAAGGTACGGATGTATTATCCTCTTGAATTAGAACGTGACCGCGTAAACTTCTTCCCTCTAAACTGGACTATCGTTCACCCCATTACCCAGGACAGCCCCTTGTATGGTATGTCAGAAGCAGAAATGAAAGAAAAAGATTCTGAGTTTCTGATTATGATCAAAGCCATTGACGATACCTTTATGCAGCAAGTACACGTCAGGTACTCATATCACCACGAAGAAGTAGTATATGGTGCCAAATTTAACCCCCTGTTTGACAGTGGTAACGCCCAGCAAATTCATGTAAACATTTCTGACCTTGACGATTACCGGGAGGCTTCCCTAAATAACTAACTTCTTAATGACCCACCCGATTATTATTCCTGCGTTCCTGAAAACAGGCGATACAGTAGGCGTGGTAGCGCCAGCCAGTAAGGTCCGATATGAAGATTGCATTCCAGGATTGGAAGTGCTACGCCAGCGTTGGCAGCTCAATGTAATAGAGGGGGCAACCCTGCAAGGAGAATACAATCAGTTTTCTGGCACCGATGAGCAACGTACATTTGATTTGCAGGCCATGCTGGATAATCCGGATTTGAAAGCCATCATCGCCGTAAGGGGAGGTTACGGGTGTTCCCGCATTATGGACCAATTAGACTACACCAAATTCAGGCAATCACCCAAGTGGTTGGTGGGGTTTAGTGATCTAACCGCCCTCCTCTCGCAACTTTACACCATGGGTTTTACCAGTATCCATGGCCCAATGACAAAACTGTTCACCATTGAACAGGGCGAAACTGCGCTTGAATCACTTCGAAAATGCTTGTTTGGAGAATCTGTGGGGTACCACATTCCAGTCCACTCTTTTAACCGGACGGGCCAGGCAACAGGTCAGGTGATTGGGGGTAACCTATGCCTTTTTGCCCACCTGAATGGATCTAAAACTGAAATCGATACCGCTGGAAAGATTTTATTTATTGAGGATATTAACGAATACCTCTACACTATTGACCGATTGATTATTCAACTCAAAAGAGCTGGGCAGCTTGAATCTCTGGCTGGTCTGATAGTCGGTCAGTTCACCGACGTACGTGATAACCCGAGCCCTCCTTTCGGTAAGACTGCCTACGAAATTATCTTGGAGCATACCCAAGAATTCAACTACCCTATCTGCTTTGATTTTCCAGTCGGCCACGTGGCCGACAACCGAGCGCTTTTTGTGGGGATCGAGGCTAACCTACGTGTCACTCCCACGTCGGTCGAACTGAATTATCATCAGACACTCCTTACCTAGATTACTTTTTTCAATAACAATAAATTTGTATGCCCTACTTTAAAGATAAAGTTGTTTGGATTACTGGTGCCTCATCCGGAATTGGAGAGGCACTTGCCCTTGAATTAGCCAAAAACGGCGCACGATTGGTACTGAGCGCCCGACGCCAAGAAGAACTGGAACGCGTAAAAGCAGCGACCCAACTACCCGACGAGCGGGTAATGATCCTACCCATGGACGTTACACAATTTGACTTGGCCCAGCAAAAAGTTACTGACATCATTAATCGTTTTGGCCGGATTGATGTGATGGTACATAATGCCGGAATAAGCCAACGCTCCCGGGTAATAGATACTAGTCTGGAAGTATATCAACGGATCATGGACGTAGACTTTTACAGTACCGTGGTACTTACCAAAGCGGTACTCCCTTACATGACCCACCAAAAAAGCGGACAATTCATTGTAATCAGTAGTGTGGCTGGTAAAGTAGGTACTCCCCTTCGTTCGGGCTATAACGCGGCCAAACATGCCCTGCACGGTTTCTATGATTCACTACGGTCGGAGGTCTTTGATGATAATATCCGGGTGAATGTAGTGTGCCCGGGCTATATCAAGACCAATGTGTCGATCAATGCCCTGAACTCCCAAGGAGAAAAATATGGCCAAATGGACAGCAACCAGGAAAAGGGAATGCCTGCCAATGAGTGTGCGCGTAGAATACTTGACGCTGCCCAAAATGATAAAAAGGAAGTATTCATTGGAGGACTTATCGAAATGGCTGCTGTTTACCTCCGCAGATTTATGCCGAACCTACTCTTCAAAATGGTCCGTAAGAACGTTCCTCAGTAAATTATTTTATGCAATTGGGCACCATTTATATGTATCCAATTGCATTAATTTTTATATTTAAATACCCTGTCATGGGCTGGGTAAGACCCTCGTCTCTATTCTACTATAATCGGCTTCCTTCCCTAAGGAAATACCTTCACGCACCCGGGATCTCCCCCAATGTATAGTGATCTGATATACCCCTTTTACTTTCGGGTTACCATTTCTCGTTCACACCCCTTTGGGTAAAAAAGCCCTTGGTACTATCCTGCGAAAATCTCAATCGGCTTAATCATTAAATAGTTGAACAGCCCAACTATCTATATAGAATATTTTCCGCAGGTGAAACCAGTATCAAAACTAATATAAATAAAACTATCTTTAGTTACAATTATATTTAACTAAAAGCACTCAAAAGACAAATAATAGTAAGCTATTAATAAGTTACTAATCAGAGATTATTGAATACTAAGCAAAACAGAATAGCCAAGCCTACTAGGATAATTAACCCTGATCTTAACTTTATACGCCACTTTATCAGTCAAACAGGTTCAAAGGTTGATTCCTTCTGCAATACAAGTCCTTTGTAAGGATAATTTATCCCTTACTCAAACCTGAACAAAACAAAGTATGCACCTGATGGAACCGTTATCCAACAATAAAAAAATATTAAAATCAACTCGCTATTTACCAACTATTTAGGCTTCTTTCTTATATCTAGTTCCAAGTCTCCTATTTAATCATTTACTCAAAAGGGGACTTGGCCTTATTTTAACTTTCATTCAAATCAGTTGAAGAATATTTCCATTGGTCACCTGACAAGACCGTTCGTCTGATGGATTCAGGTAGTAATTTGAAACATGAACTATTATGTCAGACATTCAACCACACTAGTAAACAAATTTTTATTTACAGTGACATTTATTGTATAAATAACTGACTATCAGTCTAAAAAAAATAACAAATATTTTAGTTACATTGTGACTAAAAAAAAGAATTGACTAATTAACAATAATATAACGAGACTTCATGTTATAGAGATAATTGCACTGACAACCAATATAAGTTATAAGTACAATTAAGTTAACCATTCAATCAACAATCTACATTTAACAAGTATGAGGAAACTAATACCTGTTGTTTTGGGATTTTTGTTCCTTAGCGGACAATTATTTGCCCAAAACACCGTATCAGGCAAAGTGACAGACAGCAATGGTTCGCCTATTCCGGGCACTACTATTGCCGTAAAGTCAGGCACCACCGGTACGACATCCGATCAGAATGGAAGCTACACTCTCGTAGCATCTCCAGCAAACACCCTGGTTTTTAGCTTTATTGGCTTCGAAACGAAGGAAATTAAAGTTGGTAATCAGACCAATATCAATGTAACCCTTGTATCAGGTATCAATCAACTTAACGAAGTTGTAATCACCGCGCAGGGAATTGAGAGAGATAAGCGTTCGCTTGGCTATTCCGTCCAATCCATCAGTGGAGATGCGGTATCACAACGCTCAGAGCCTAATTTACTCAACACGCTGCAAGGTAAATTAGCTGGCGTTAACATTGGTAGCTCATCTGGATCACCCGGTGCTTCAACGAACATCAACATCCGTGGTATTACTTCTTTCAACGGGAGTAATCAGCCACTGATTGTGGTGGACGGTATCATCTTTAACAACGATACCGACAATACCCAAAATACGCTATTTGGCTCTCAGCCCGCCAACCGTCTGAACGACATCGCTCCCGAGAATATTGAGTCTATCAACATTCTTAAAGGTCCAGCTGCTGCCGTCCTTTATGGTTCAAGAGCTTCCGCTGGTGCAATTGTTATTACCACCAAAACCGGTAAAAATTTGAAGGGTAGGACAGAAGTGACGGTAACTTCATCGTTCAACGTACAAGAAGCTACCGGCCTACCAAAGTTGCAGAATGATTACGGTCAGGGAACTCAAAATAACTTTGTACCTACTTCTTCCGCCTCATGGGGTCCTCGATTTGGTACGCCTGGCTTTGAAACGGTAACCAACCTTCAAGGAGTAGTGGTACCCTATCAGGCATTCAATAGCCCTTTTGAAGAGTTCTACAAAACAGGAACGATCATGCAAAACGGCGTAAGTCTGGCCTCGGGAAGTCAGGATGAAAATTATGTTGTTTCGATCAACAATATGATGCAAACCGGTATTATCCCAAACAGTAAGTTTAACCGGACCAACGTTTCTATCGGTGGAAACAAGAAATTACAAAACGGAATAAAAGTCGGTGGATCCATGACTTACGTAAAGACTCAACAACGCAATACTACAATGGGAAATGGTGGCTCCGCAACCGGACAGCTTACCCGTATCCCACGTTCTTTTGACTTTGCCGGACGTCCCTACCAAAACGAACTGGGTAGAAGTATTTATTACTCACCTACCCAAAACCACCCACTTTGGAGTACTGATAACGAATTCCTGAGTTCCAACGTAGACCGCGTGTTTGGCAATCTAAAAATAGGCTATGATGTTACCAAATGGTTGAACGTTACGTACAGAGTTACGGCCGATACCTACATGGACCGCCGTAAGCTAACCTTACGCAATGGCTCGTCACGTGCTCCGCAGGGGCAAATTGTTGAAGACGCTATTTTCAGATCAGAGCTCAATGGTGACTTACTCATCACAGCGCAGAAACGCAATATCCTATTCGAAGGACTTGACGCAACGTTACTATTGGGTCAGAACCTGAATCAGCGCGATTTTCAGAACTCTACGGTTAGTGCAGAATCATTGACCATTCCTCGTTTCGACAACGTGAGCAATGGCTCGGTATTTACTAACTCGGGAGAGTCAAGAACCAAACGTCGTTTGGTAGGTCACTACGGACAGCTTTCATTGGGTTATAACCAATACTTATTTCTCGAGCTTTCGGCTCGGATAGACAAGTCTTCAACGCTACCGAAAGGGAATAACGCCTACTTCTATCCCTCGGCAGCTGTAAGTTTTGTGGCAAGCGAAGCCTTAAAGATCGAATCGGAAATCTTATCCTACGCCAAAGTACGGGCTAGTGCCGCCCGGGTAGGTCGCGATGCTGATCCCTATTTATTACAGTCAGTATTTGTAAAATCAGGCTACGGCAACAACGTGGGTAGCGTAACATTCCCACTTGCGGTTGGTGGTGCCAGCATTCCTGGTTTTACTCCCGCAACCCGTATTGGTAGCAATAACCTGACTCCTGAGTTTGTGACCTCCTATGAGGTAGGACTAAACCTTGGATTCTTCAAAAACCGCTTGGGATTAGACGTTGGCTATTTTGATACCAGAAGCACAAATCAGATCTTCAACGTAGCTGTATCTAACTCATCCGGATTTGATACCCGGACAACCAATATTGGTGAAATGACCAACAGAGGTTTTGAAGGGGTATTAACCGCAACGGTATTAAAATCAGGCTCATTCAAATGGGATATTGCGGCAAACTATACGCGCATTAGAAACAATGTAGTATCGATTGCCCCCGGAGTTAGTAATTCCACTATCGCTGGTAACTCTTTCATTGGTATAGCACCTTCTATTAAGGAAGGCTCTCCGTACGGAGTAATTATCGGTAGCCAAAACCAAAGAAATGAGAATGGTGACCTGCTAGTTAACCCATTAACCGGAGGCTTACTGCCCGCAACGCCCAACCAGGTGATTGCCAATGTGCAGCCTAACTGGATTGGTGGTCTTTCTAATACGTTTAGCTACAAAGGATTAAACTTGAATATCCTGTTGGATACTCGTCAGGGTGGTCAAATCTACTCTTTTGGTATGGTGGATCTTCGGTCCGGTGGACAATTTGGTTTCACGGGTGTAGATCGAGATTTACCCCGTGTTTTGCCCGGTGTGATACGCAATGCTGATGGTAGTTTTGTGCCAAATAATATCCAATTACCAGCCCAAACGTATTGGGGTGCTTTGGGTGGCTTAGCCTCTGAGGGCGCTGTTTATGATGCAACGGTTTACCGCCTGAGAGAGATTTCACTTAGCTATGCTTTGCCTACCAACCTACTGCGTAATACTCCTTTTGGTGCCGCTTCTCTTGGCATTAGCGCGCGGAATCTGTTCTTCTTCGCTCCTGGCTTCCCCGGCGATCCTGAGGTAAATACCCAGGGTGCAGGTAACATTCAGGGAATGGACCTAAGCGGTGCGCCACAGACGAAAAATTACGGAGTTAATTTGAGATTCTCATTCTAATATAAAGCTTAGATTCTATGAAAAAAATAATCTGTTGCCTCACGGCAGCTCTGCTTTTTACAGCATCGTCGTGCAGCAATTTTCTGGACATAAACGAAACCCCAAACAACCCCACCAGCGTAACACCTGATGTACTGTTGCCAACGGGACTCGTAGGAACTGCCTTTGCTAATAACAATGAATTAAATCGCTTTGCCTCCACCGTTATGAGTGTGACGGCTGGTGCAGCGGGTAGTCCGGCGGCCTATGATATTTACAATACTAATGGAGCCGACTTCGGTAACCAGTGGCGATTTGAAATATACAATGGCGCCTTAATCTCATACAATGAGCTTATCAAAGCGGCGGATGCCATCGGTGCCAAGCCCTACTCGGGTGTAGCTAAAATCATGAAAGCCTACACCTTTTCTGTTGCTACGGACGTGTGGGGTGATGTACCCTACTCGGATGCCTTGAAAGGTGACGCCAGTCCCCAGCCTTTGGTCGACCGGCAGGAAGATATCTACAAGGGTACGGCTCAAATTCAAAGTATTTTCGATTTAGTGCGTGAAGGTATGGCCGATCTGGACGTGCCTTCTAACATAAAGCCAGGTGTGGACGATGTGATATACGGTGGAAATTTGACCAATTGGAAAAAGGCAGGTAATACACTTCTATTGAAACTTGCCAATACCATATCAAGAAAAGAACCCGCACTTGCCAAGCAAGTGATTGATCAGGTAATTGCCAACGGAAACTTTATTACTTCCAATGCAGAAAACCTGGGCGTAAAGTTTGGATCTTCGGTTGGTAGCCGGTCACCCGTGTATGAGTGGACTTACGTAAGTCTTTTCCAAAATGACTTGATCATCAGCACTCGCTTTGTAAATCTTCTGCAAGGCACCGACGATCCTCGTTTGGATAAATTTGTGACAAAGCCCAATGGCAACTTCGTAACGGTTGACAACGGTTTTCGTGGTACTTTGCCTCAGCCTCAGTCGACCTGGTCGCGGTTTAGTGCCTATGTTACAGGAGCTGGCGGCGAAGGCCCTATTCGGTTATTGACTAACTCACAACGGGCGTTTATTCTGGCTGAATCGGCGGTAACCCTTGGTACCGCAGGTGATGCTCAGGCATTATACCAGGATGGTATTCGGGCTTCGATGCAATTAGCCGGAGTTGCTGCCGCTGACATTACTACCTATTTCACCAGTAACCCCAATGAAGTAACTTTAACGGGAACCAATGATGAAAAAGTGCAGAAAATTATCCGTCAGAAGTATATCTCTTGGTATGGTAACGGCCTCGAACAGTGGAATGACTGGCGCAGAACCGGCTATCCGGTTTTAACTCCTCACCAAAACGTGGTGGGTATCGACGGAACCCGTCCGGTACGTGCACAATATATAGACCAGGAGATTTCTCGTAATCCAAATTTCACCCCTAACATTCAGCCCAATGTTAGAGTGTGGTGGGATATTGACTAAACTATTAAAAAGAAATTACTATGAAAAAAATAGCGAATCTGGTAGGCTTGTTCCTGGCCATGATAGTAGTCACTTCCTGCGAGAATGATTACGGTGTATTCAATAGCGATAATCTTGCGCCAATTCCAGTTACGTTCTCCAACGCTACAACTTACGGGTTTGATCCATTTACCCGGATTTCACTTGCGGGTGATCGAGTGATTCGATTTGAATTATCAATCCCGGAAACTTCGGGGCGTACCATTCGGGAGGTAACCAAAGTTGCGGCAGGCGCGAGCGCAATCAATATCGGCACTTTGAATACTGGCCCCAACTACGTGGCAGCACCTATTCAGGGTAATGGTACCAAGGCGACTTTCTCAACAACTGTTGCTGAGTTCCAGACCAAGCGCCGCACGGCCACTACCCCGGTACTTGCCGGACAAGAGTTAGCGTTTATCTTCTTGGTAACCCTCGATGATAATACTCAGATTGTAACCCAACGAGTTAGGGCGTCTATCACCCCCTAATCGTATCAAGGTCTCGTAGCATCTGTTCTTTTGTTTAGGGTATGAATAATGTTAGGGCGTCTATCACCCCCTAATCGTATCAAGGTCAGCAATTATAAATAAAAAAAGCGCCTCCGGTTGGGGGCGCTTTTTTCATGCCTTCTACATCATAGGCAAAAACATATTATGACATTACTTGATCAATGGGTGCTTGTCAAGGTAATCAACCGTCAACTGACTTAGTGTTTTTACACCCAATAACATGCCACTGTCATCAATATAAAAATCGGGAGTATGGTGAGGAGCTGCTTCTGAAACCTTTTTACCCTTTGGCATACCCCCCAAGAAGAAGAAAAACCCTGGTATTTTCTTCTGGAAAAATGAGAAGTCTTCGGCCCCCGTATGCGCCGGAGTTAATATAACATTACTCTTACCAGCTACTGCTTCCAACGTGGGCAGCACATCCTGGGTTAAAGCCGGATCATTGTAGGTTACGGGATACATCACATCGATCTTGACTTCCGCCGTGGCCCCGGCACTCTCGGCGATTTTTGTTGCCACCTGCCTAATGCGTTCGTGGACCTGAGTGTGCATACTTTCGTCCAATGTCCTGATAGTACCAATCATCTTTACCTCTTCGGGAATAATATTTTCACGTATTCCTCCGTGAATTGCCCCGATGGTCACTACTGCGGCCGCCTGCGTCAAATCGAGACTACGACTAACAATCGTTTGCAAGCCCGTAATAATCTGGGCCGACGTAACGATCGGGTCCACCCCAGCCCAGGGGTAAGCCCCGTGGGTTTGCTTCCCCTTTACGGTTATGGCCAGTTGATCCACCGCGGCCAAGGTACCACCGGGACGGTATTTTATTTGGCCTACCTCCGTTTGTGAGTTAATGTGTAATCCGAAAATCACATCAACCTTAGGATTTTCTAAAACACCTTCCTTCACCATTAGTTTCGCGCCGCCCTGCTCCCCTGCCGGGGCTCCTTCTTCCGCCGGTTGAAAAATAAATTTGACGCTTCCCTTCAAATCCTGCTTCATGCCAGCGAGCACTTCGGCCACACCCATCAATATGGCCACGTGGGTATCGTGCCCGCAGGCATGCATCACTCCCGTTTGTTGCCCGTTATACTCGGTAGTTACCGTAGATTTAAACGGAACATCAACCCGCTCGGTCACCGGCAAACCGTCCATATCGGCTCTTAATGCCACCACAGGGCCCGGTTTTCCACCTTTTAGCAAACCGACTACCCCGGTATGAGCTACTCCCGTCTGGACCTCCATTCCTAGCGCCCGCAGGTGGTCGGCAATAATCTTGGAAGTTCTGAACTCCCGGTTCCCTAATTCCGGATTTTGGTGGAAATCGTGCCGCCAATTAATCACCTTTGTATCCATTAGCTCAGATTTTTTTTTAATTTTTTCTTGAATTAGGCTTTGCCCAAAGGAAAAGTTAAAAACAGTGGAAATAGCAAACAAACCGCTCAAAAAAATGCATTTTACACTCATTTTAGTTGCTTAGATTAAGGTTTTTTTAGAATAATTACTTAGATGTTAATTCATTTATTATAGGACTTTCGCAAATCATGCGAATTTAATAGTTGGCCGGGTCAGTTGCGTGCGCAAATAATCACTTAGCAAACCATACTTCAATTGATAAACAGTTGTCTGACAGTCGTAAGCGATCTGCGTAAGC
>Ga0209390_10004989_pt1 | contig 19320 bp, 17 predicted proteins | sample BON01_FD_187212 | JGI IMG/M metagenome (GOLD analysis project Ga0209390, IMG submission 187212) | Freshwater microbial communities from Lake Bonney liftoff mats and glacier meltwater in Antarctica - BON-01 (SPAdes) (version 2) | ecosystem: Environmental > Aquatic > Freshwater > Ice > Glacier...
CGGGGCTCGCCGGGCCGGTGTCGACCGGTTCGGTGTCGACCGGTTCGGTGTCGACCGGTGCAGTGTCGACCGGTGCAGCATCGACCGGTTCGGTGTCGACCGGTTCCGCAGCGTCGTCGACGACGATCGCGCCGCTGTCCTGCATTGCCAGACCGGTTGCCGGGTCGGTTGCGGTATCGGTCTCGAGTGTCCCATCGGCATCGGCGACACCGTCGTCACCACCAGCGAGCAGCGCGCCGACGCCTCGGAACGCCCCGAACGCTGCGAGGAGCACGACCACGATCGCGCCGATTCTGCGCACGGCGTAGCGCCGACTGCTCTGGCGGCGACGGAAAGAAGGCGATGAGGACACAACTGACTCCAGGATACGGGCAAGGCTCGTGTCGACGACGGCACCCAGCCTCGTGCGCGACGCATGTGAACGCTCGATGACCACTCCGCCGACCTGGCGCAAGTGCCCCGTTACCAGCGGGTAGCTTGGTGGCGCGTGAACACGAGCGGCGCACCCGCGTCCACTCGCCTTATGAACCAACACAATTCATCCTGAAGGGGAGAACATGATCAAGAGCAAGAAGCTGCTCGCTGTCGGCATCGTCGCCGTACTCGGCCTCGCAGCATGCGGCAGCGACGACACGGCGACCGAGTCGTCCGACGCACCCACCGCCACCGACGCACCCACTGCCACCGACGCACCGACCGGCACCGACGCCATGGCCGAAGGCGACGGCCCAACCGTCGGCGTGGTCTTCGACATCACCGGCCGCGGCGACCGTTCGTTCAACGACGCCGCCGGCGCCGGCCTCGACCAAGCCATCGACGAATTCGGTGTCACCGGCCTCGAGTCGACCCCGACGGGCGACGGCGACCGCGCCGAGCGCCTGCAGGGTCTCGTCGACGAAGGCGCTGGACTCGTCGTCGGCGTCGGCTTCCTGTTCGGTGACGCCATCACCGCAACGGCCACGGCCGACCCCGATACCAGTTTCGCGATCATCGACTCCGTCGTCGATCTGCCGAACGTGGCATCGCTCGTCTTCGCCGAGAACGAGGGCTCGTTCCTCGTCGGTGCAGCCGCTGCGCTGAAGAGCCAGACCGGCACGATCGGCTTCATCGGTGGCGTCGAGAACGACCTCATCAAGAAGTTCGAAGCGGGCTACACCGCCGGCGCCATGGCCGTGAACCCCGACATCGAGGTGTTGGTCAACTACATCAGCCAGCCGCCGGACTTCTCGGGCTTCAACGACCCGGCCAAGGGCAAGGAACTCGCTGCTGCGCAGTACGAGGCTGGCGCTGACATCGTCTACTCGGCCGCTGGCGGTTCGGGTCTCGGTGCCTTCGAGGCCGCTGCCGCCGCCGGTGCACCCGGCGACGTGTGGGCCATCGGCGTCGACTCCGACCAGTACGAACTGGTCTCGCCGGAGCTGCAACCGTACATCCTCACCTCGATGCTGAAGAAGGTCGACGTCGCCACGTTCCAGACGATCAAGTCCTTCAACGACGGCTCGTTCGCCGGTGGCGTGCAGGTCTTCAATCTGGCGTCCGACGGCGTCGGCTACTCGAAGTCGGGTGGCTTCGTCGACGACATCGCCAGCCAGCTCGACGACTTCGCAGCGCAGATCGCTGCGGGCGAGATCGAGGTCCCCGAGGCTCCCTGAGCCCCGCTGAACACTCGGTGGAGCATCGACTGATGCACCGCCAATCGTGTTGAACGATGCCCGTCCGGCTCTGGCCAGGCGGGCATCGTCGCGTCTGGACCTCGGTACACAGCCGGGACGAACGACCCGAATCACCCCGCTCTTCCTCGCGGACCGACCCGATCGACTAGAAAAGAGGTGATGAGCGACACGGGCGGGGACGCGATCGACACAGCAAGCGCCCCGATCGCCATTCAGCTCACCGACATCGTCAAGCGCTTCCCCGGCGTCGTGGCCAACGATGGTGTCAACCTCACCGTCCGCCAGGGCTCGGTGCACGCGATCGTCGGCGAGAACGGCGCCGGCAAGTCGACCCTCATGAAGACGCTCTACGGCGCCCACCAGCCGAACGAGGGCACCATCACGGTCAAGGGCGAGGATCGAGTCTTCTCGTCACCGAAGGATGCAATCGCCGACGGCATCGGCATGGTGTTCCAGGCGTTCATGCTCGCAGCGAACCTCACCGTGTGGGAGAATATCGTGCTCGGTCAGGAGCCCGGCTCGAGATTGTCGCTCGACGCCAACGAGGCCCGAACTCGCATCCGTGACCTCGGCGAACGGTACGGGCTCGACGTCGACCCCGATGCGCTGATCTGCGACCTCGGCGTCGGCGACAAACAACGCGTCGAGATCCTCAAGGTGCTCTATCGCGGCGCTGAGATCCTCATCCTCGACGAGCCGACCGCGGTGCTGGTTCCACAAGAAGTCGACGCGCTCTTCAAGTCGCTGCGCGAACTCACCGCGCAGGGCTCCACCATCATCTTCATCTCACACAAGCTCGACGAGGTGCTCAAGCACGCTGACGCCGTCACGGTGATCCGCCAGGGCAAGACCGTCGGTGAAATTCCCGACCCGAGCACGGTCACGTCCAACGACCTCGCCGAGATGATGGTCGGCAGCGAACTCCCGACGCCCGAGACCCGCGACAGCACCGTCACCGACGAGCCGGTGCTGCAACTCTCAGGCCTCACGGTGAAGGCGATCGACGAGGGCAGCCGCGACCCGGTCCACGACGTCTCCTTCACCGTGCACCGGGGCGAGATCGTCGGCATCGCCGGGGTGGAAGGCAACGGGCAGAGCGAGTTGGTGCGATCGCTCGTCGGATTGTTGCCGTCGACGGGAACCGTGTTGCTCGACGGGAAGGACGTCGCCCACATGTCGACCCGAGCGCGGCGCGATGCCGGCGTCGGCTACATCTCCGAGGACCGCCAGAAGGATGGTCTGGTGCTCGGGTTCACGCTGTGGGAGAACGCAGCGCTCGGCCACCACCATCGGCCGCCGTTCGCGAAGGGCCCGTGGCTCGACATCGCTGGCGCCAAGTCGCGCACCGACGAGATCATCGAGGAGTTCGACGTGCGCACACCGGGCGTCGACGTCCCAGCGTTCACCCTCTCGGGCGGCAACCAACAGAAGCTGGTCGTCGGGCGAGAGATGACCGCAGAACCCAAGGTGTTGGTCGCAGCACACCCGACCCGTGGTGTCGACGTCGGCGCCCAGTCGGTGATCTGGGACATCCTCCGCGACGCACGCGCTGCGGGTCTCGGAACCATCCTGGTGTCGGCCGACCTGGAGGAACTGATCGGGCTGTCCGACCGTCTGCTGGTGATGCTGCGCGGCGAGATCGTCGCCGAAGTCGACCCGAGCACAGTCACCCCGGCGGAGTTGGGGTCGTACATGACTGGCGCTAAGGCGGGAGCCCACTGATGTTCGAACGGATCTGGCGAGCATCGCTCGCTCCCCTCGTGGCCGCCACAGCGGCCATCGCGATCTCGTCGATTGCCTTGCTGATCTCCGGGAACAACCCGGTCGAGGCGTTCGTCGAGATGTGGAAGACGATCGACTCCACCGCTGCGATCGTCGACATCATCAACACCGCCGTGCCGCTGTACATCTCCGGTGTCGCCGTGGCGATCGGGTTCAAGATGAACCTGTTCAACATCGGCTCGAACGGTCAGTACATCCTGGCCGCTCTGGTCGCCGGCTGGGCCGGGGCCGAGGTCAGCCTGCCGCCGCTGCTACACGTGCCGTTCGTTTTCCTCGTCGCGATGACGGTCGGCGGATCATGGGCGCTGATCGCCGCAATCCTCAGCGTCACGCGCAACGTCAACGTCGTGGTCTCGACCATCATGTTGAACTACATCGGCATCGGCCTCAGCGCGTTCCTGCTCTCGGAGTACTTCCGTGATTCCGAGAACGGCGGACTCGTTGCCCAGACCAAGGTGATGCCCGAGTCGGCAAGGCTCCCCAAACTCGACCCGATCTTCGAGTTCTTCGGATTCAACTTCGGCGAACGAGTCGACCTGCTCGGATTCCTCCCGTTCGCGATCCTGCTCGGTATCGCCTACCACGTGCTCCTCAACCGCAGCCTGTTCGGGTACGAACTCAAGCTGTCGGGAATGAACGCCGACGCCGCGCAGTCGGCCGGCGTGAACCCGAAGAAAATGGTGCTGATCACACTCTTCATGTCGGGTGCCGTGGCCGGCATGATCGGCCTGCCGTTCCTGCTGGCCGACCCGAACTTCTTGAAGTACGGCGACGCCTTCCCGGTCACGCTCGGCTTCACCGGTCTCGGCCTGGCGCTGCTGGGACGCAACAGCCCGGTCGGTGTCGCAGCAGCCGCCGTGGTCTGGGCCACGATCGAAGTCGCCACCCGCCGCCTCGGCTCGCTGGGCATCCCGCCCGAGATCGGCAAGATCCTGCAGGGCTCGTTCCTCCTCGCCGCCGTGATCGCATACGAGGTCGTGCGACGTCGCAACGACGCCGCCGCCGCCGAGGACGCCGCGGCAGCAACCCGGGACGACCGATCACCACCTCCTTCACCGGCACCTGAACCAGCACCGATCGGAGCCACCTCATGAGCGCCACCATCGACGCCGCAACGGTGACGTCGCAGCGGCCACCGCTGCTGTCGTCGACCCGATGGCGAATCGTGGCGCTCGTCATGGTCGGCATGGCCGTCATGTCCACCGCGCGCATCATCGCCGACAACGGCGATCTCACCTCGAGCGGCACGTTCGGTGTCGCACTACGAACCGCCGCGCCGATCGCGCTCGCTGGTCTGTCGGGTCTGATCGCCGAGCGAAGCGGCACGATCAACATCGGCCTCGACGGCATGATGGTGATGGGTACGATCTTTGCCGGCTGGTGGGGCTGGCAGTACGGACCGTGGATGGCGCTCCTCGGCGGCATCGTCGGCGGCATGCTCGGCGGGCTCCTGATGAGCGTGGCCACCACCACGTTCGGCGTCAACCACATCGTCGCTGGCGTCGCCATCAACCTCATCGCCCCAGGCGCCGCACGATTCATGGCGAGCGAACTGTTCGTCGGTGTGCAAGGCGGATCGGTCACGTCGTCGCCTGGCAACTCGGGAAGCATCGGGTCGTTCACCTTGCCGTTCCTGTCGGGAGGTGATCTCTTCGGCTGGCAGACACCCGACATCCTGGGCTGGTTCGAGGACACCGGCTGGTTCATGATCGCCGACGTCGCCGGCCTCTCGAAAGGCGTGACCACGGCGGTCACCTGGGACGTCGTGCTGACGATCGGGTTGTTCTTCGGCATTGCCTACTTCCTGTGGCACACCCCGCTGGGTCTGCGTCTGCGCTTCAGCGGCGAACGCCCGTCGGCGGCGGCGTCACTCGGCGTGTCGGTGCACAAGATGCGCTACATCGGCATGGCCATCTCGGGCGGCCTCGCCGGGATGGGCGGCGCCGTGCTGGTGCTGTTCGCCAACCGGTACCAGGAGAACCAGGTGGCCGGGCGCGGCTTCCTCGGATTGGCAACGATGATCTTCGGCAACTGGATGCCGGCCGGTACCGCAGCCGGTGCTGGCCTGTTCGGCTATGCGCAGGGCATCACCCTGCGTACGAACCCGGCCGAGCTGGTCAACGCACTCTTCCTGGCTGCCGCGATCGGGCTGATGCTGACCGCGTTTTTCATGGCGTATCGCCGGTCGCTGGCCGGATCCGGCACCGTGCTCGCCTTCGCACTCGTCGCCTTCTGGGCGTACTTCGCCGTCAAGGAGCCGAACAACCAGCTCGTTTTCGTCACGCCGTACGTCGTGACGCTGATCGCCGTGTCGGTCGGAGCGCAACGGCTGCGACCTCCCGCCGAGGAAGGCATCCCCTGGTTCAAGGGAATGCAATAGGACGGGCGCGCCCCTCGACATGACGATCACCTCATGAGCATCACCCGCAACGAGGCCCGGCAGCTCCCGAAGGTGCTGCTGCACGACCACCTCGATGGTGGGCTGCGAGTGGCGACCATCGTGGAGTTGGCCGACGCGGCCGGCTGGACGTTGCCGTGCTCCGACCCCGCCGAACTGCAGGCATGGTTCACCCGGGGCGCCGAGACCGCCGACCTGTTGCAATACCTCGCCACGTTCGAGCACACGCTTGCAGTGATGCAGACCGCTGAGTACATCGAACGGGTTGCCCACGAGGCGGTACTCGATCTCGCCGGCGACGGTGTCGTGTATGCCGAGATCCGCTTCGCTCCCGAGCTGCATCAGCAACAGGGGCTTGCCCTGGAAGCCGTGGTCGAGGCGGTGACGACCGGGTTCCGACGTGGCGAAGCGTCCGCAGCCGAGAGAGGTTCGACGATCGTCGTGAACGCGATCCTGTGCGCGATGCGCACCGCGCATCGATCGGTCGAGATCGCACGGTTGGTCGACCGGCTGCGCTCGTGGGACGACAAAGTCGTGGCGTTCGACCTCGCGGGCGCCGAGACCGGTTTCCCACCGTCGCTGCACGCCGAGGCGCTCTCGTTCGCCCGTTCCGCGTTGCTGAACATCACCATCCACGCGAGCGAGCCACCCGACCTCGAACTGATCTCCGATGCGCTCGCTCACGGCGCCCACCGCATCGGCCACGGCGTGCGTCTGCGATCCGACACCAACCTCGTCGACGCAACCAACGCTGCGAGCGTGCGGGCGACGGAACTCGTGCTCGGCCCGCTGGCCCAGTACGTGCTCGACCATCAGATCCACCTCGAGATGGCACCCACCTGCAACGTCCAGATCGGGGCGGTGGCGAGTGTCGCCGAGCATCCGATCGGGTCGTTCCTCCGAGCCGGGTTCAACGTGGGCTACAACACCGACAATCGACTGATGAGCAACGTGATGCCGTCGAGCGAACTCCACGCGATCGCCAACGCCCACGACCTCACGATGGCCGAGATGCAACGGTTGGCGACCAACGCGATGATGTCGTCGTTCGCTCCGATGGATGGCCGCCGCCGCATCGTCGCCACCCAGATCGAGCCGGGCTACTCGACGTGCTGAACGCCGATCAGATCGAGTCGTACCGACGTGACGGGTTCCTGGTGGTCCCCGACTTCGTCTCGGCCGATGCCCGTGGTCGGCTCCGCGAGCGGGCCGTTGCGATCGTCGATGCATGGGCGCCGTCGGAGCAACGATCGGTGTTCACCACCAACGAGCAGAACCGGGTCTCCGACGGCGAGTTCCTCGCGAGCGGGGCGAACATCTGGTGTTTCTTCGAGGAGGACGCGTTCGGCCCGGACGGTGAGCTGACCCAGCCGAAGGAACTCAGCGTCAACAAGATCGGACACGCCCAACACGACCTCGACGACGAGTTCGAGCGGTTCTCCTACGATCCCCGACTCGCCGAGATCGCCGACGACGTCGGCGTGGTCGACGCCCGAGCGCTGCAGTCGATGTACATCTTCAAGCAGCCCCACATCGGTGGCGAGGTCGGTTGCCACCAGGACGCCACGTTCCTGTACACCGACCCGATGTCGGTGACCGGGTTCTGGTTCGCGATCGAAGACGCCACGCTCGACAACGGCTGTCTGTGGGCGGCGCCAGGCGGACACCTCGGCCCGCTGCGCCAGCTGTTCAAGCGCAACGAGTCCGGCGAGGGCACCGTGATGGAACCCCTCGATGCCACGCCGCTGCCCGAACCACCGCCGAGCGGCACCGACCTGGTCCCGCTCGAAGTGCCCGCCGGCACGCTGGTGGTCTTGCACGGCCGGCTCCCCCACTGGAGCGACGTGAACCGTTCGGCCGTCAGCCGCCACGCCTACTCGCTGCACTGCATCTCCGGCGACACCGAGTACCCCGACTGGAACTGGTTGCAGCGTCCAGCCGACATGCCCCTTCGTCGCCTCGGCTGACTGTTGCTGGCGATGTCGGACACCAGGAGTTGCAGCAACCTCACGGTGGGCCGACTCGGTAGCGTGGCGTCATGTCTCTGGCCGAACTGATCCAACGGGCGCCCAAGGCGCTGCTCCACGACCATCTCGACGGCGGTGTGCGCCCCCAGACCGTCATCGAGCTCGCGCAGGAGTTCGGCTACAAGGATCTGCCGACCACCGACGTCGACGACCTCGCCACCTGGTTCAACCGGGGCGCCAAGCGCAACGACCTCGTGCTGTACCTCGAGACATTCGCTCACACCGTCGGCGTGATGCAGGACAAGGATGCGATCGAGCGGGTGGCCTACGAATGCGCCCAAGACCTCGCTGCCGACGGCATCGTGTACGCCGAGGTCCGGTTCGCCCCCGAGCTCAGCACCGAGAAAGGCTTGACACTCGACGAGGTGATGGAGGCAGTGCTCGACGGGTTCCGGCGTGGCTCGGCCGACACCGATCTCACGATCTACGCGATCGTGTCCGCGATGCGTACGGCTGCCCGGTCGCTCGAGATCGCCGAGCTGGCGGTGAGCTTCCGGGACTCCGGCGTGGTCGGCTTCGACATCGCCGGCGCTGAAGCGGGCTATCCGCCGTCGCGCCACCTCGATGCGTTCCAGTACGTCAACCGGGAGAACTTCCATTCCACCATCCACGCCGGTGAAGCGTTCGGTCTGCCGTCGATCTGGGAGGCGTTGCAGTTCTGTGGTGCCGAACGGCTCGGGCACGGCGTTCGGATCGTCGACGACATCGATCCGGGCGAGGGCCTCGGCTCGGAAAAGCTCGGCCGACTGGCGACCTACATCCGCGATCGTCGCATCCCGTTGGAGCTGTGTCCCACGTCGAACGTCAACACCGGCGTCGTGCCCTCGATTGCCGATCACCCGATCGGCATGTTGCGACGTCTCCGTTTCCGGGTCACGGTCAACACCGACAACCGGCTGATGAGCAACACGTCGATGACCAAGGAGATGCAGAAGCTTCACGAGGCGTTCGGATGGGGCCTCGACGACTTCGAATGGCTCACCGTCAACGCGATGAAGTCGTCGTTCGCTCCGTTCCCCGAGCGACTCAAGCTGATCAACGGCGTGATCAAACCGCGGTACTCGATCCTCAAGAGCGAACTCTCGCTCGGGGCCGCCTGACATGGCCGTCGAGACGATCCTCGTCGATCACCCGGTGTGCACCGACGCCTTGGCGCGCATCCGCGATCGCGACACGCCGAACGCGTTGTTCCGCCAGAACCTCGAACGGATCGGTGGGCTGCTGATCGCCGAAGCCACCCGCACCCTGCCGACCGTCGACGGCACCGTCGAGACCCCGTTGACCACCGCCCCGGCGCGCCGCATCGCCGTACAACCCGTGGTGGTACCCATCCTGCGGGCGGGTCTCGGATTCGTCGGCCCGGCGCAGGCTCTGCTCCCGAACGCCGACATCGGTTTCATCGGGATGGCTCGCAACGAGACGACCCATCAACCCGAGCCGTACGTCAACAAGCTGCCCGAGTCGCTCGCCGGCCGTCCCGTCATCGTGCTCGATCCAATGGTCGCAACGGGCGGATCGCTGGTCCACACGATCCGGCTGCTTTTGGAGCGCGGAGCCCCCGAGCCGATCACCGTCGTGTGTGCGCTCGTTGCGCCGGAGGGCATCGCCACGCTCGAAGCCGCAGGCCTGTCGATCCGGCTGTTCACGGCCTCGATCGACGATCACTTGAACGACGACGCGTTCATCGTCCCCGGCTTGGGCGACGCGGGCGACCGCCAATTCGGCACCCCCGCCTGAGCGCGTCGTCCTTCCCGAACCCGAACCCGAACCCGAACCCGAACCCGAACCCGAACCCGAACCCGAACCCGAACCCGAAAAATCCTGCCAGCGTTGCGCTGAGCGCAACACCGGCGTGCCATTTCAGAGGTAGCGGAACGGGGTGACCGAAATGGCGCGTGCACGTTGCGCTGAGCGCAACGCTCGCGCAATATTTCGGGGTGGGTGGGTTCGGGGTGGGTGGGTTCGGGGTGGGTGGGTTCGGGGTGGGGTGTGTCAGGTGGGGTGTGCGGTGGATGCGAGGTGCTGGAGGAGTGACTGGAGGTCGGCAGGATCGAGGTCGACGGCTTCGCCGTAGAGCTTCACCTTCGGCTCGGTGCCACTCGGTCGGATCTGCAGCCGGATGCCTCCGTCGAGCATGAGGCGTACCAGGTTCGCCTCGGGATAGGTCTGTACCGACACGACTGCGCGACCGTCCACCTCGGTCGGCGGGTCGGCCTCGATCGACGCCACCCAGGCTGCACCATCGGCCGGCGGCATCTTCACCGACACCTCGGCGGTGACGTACTGGCCGAACCGCCCGGCGATCGCGTCGAGACGATCCTGCAGCGTCTGGCCTTCCGACTCGGCAACGGCCGCGATCTCGGCCATCAGCACCGCCGCAGTGATGCCGTCCTTGTCGAGCGGGCGTGGCGCCACCAGGTAGCCGAGCGCCTGTTCGTAGCCGAGCATCAGGCGCAGGTCGGGTCGCTCGCTCGCGATCTTGCCGATGTACTTGAACCCGGTGAACGTCTCCTCGCTGCGGACGCCAGCGGCTTCGGCCATCCGGGCGAGCAGCGATGACGACACGAGCGTGGTGACGACGAGGCGGTCGTCACCGGAGGTGTTGGCCAAGATGTAGTCGGCGAAGAGCCAGCCGATCTCGTCGCCGCTCAGCCGGCGCCACGACCCGTCGGACTGCGGGATCGCGACGCCGAGGCGGTCGGCGTCGGGATCGTTCGCCAACGCCACCTTCGCGCCGCACGCCTGCGCTTCGGCGAGCAACAGATCCATCGCGCCCGGCTCCTCCGGATTCGGGAACGACACCGTTGGAAACGTGCCGTCGGGCTCCTGCTGCACAGCGACCACATACGGCGCCGCGAGACCCGCTGCTTCGAACGCACGCAACACCACCGCGCCGCCCACGCCGTGCATCGCGGTATACGCCACGGGCACGCCCGCAACATCGGGGCGAAGCCGACCGACGGCACGAATGCGATGTACTTGTCGACCCACTCGTGGTCGAGGCGCTCGATCAGCGCATGATCGGCTGGCGCGAGTTCTACCGTCAGCGGATCGAACCGGGAGATCCGCTCGGCGATGTCGGTGTCGATCGGAGTCACGATCTGCGATCCGGTCTCGAGGTACACCTTGTAGCCGTTGTCGACCGGTGGGTTGTGCGAGGCGGTCACCACCACACCGGCGGCCGCGCCGATGCCGGTGATCGACCACGCCAACACCGGGGTCGGCTGCACGCCCGGGTGCAGCATCGTGCGGATACCCATCGCCGCGAGCACACGGGCGGTGTCGTCCGCGAAGACGTCGCTCTTGCGCCGAGCGTCGTAGGCGATCACGACACCACGGGCCGCCGCGCCCAGGATGTCACCGGATGCCTCGGAGTCGAGCAACCAGCGGCCCAGACCAGCAGCGGCCTGCCGAACGACCAGGCGGTTCATCCGCATCGAGCCCGCCGCCACCGCAGCGCGCAACCCGGCGGTGCCGAACTGCAGCTGACCGTCGAAACGGAGCGCCAGTTCGTCGTTGTCGCCGCCCTCGGCAGCGACGATCAGCGCAGCGAGTTCATCGCGAATGTCGTCGTCGGGCTCGGCCGCGAGCCAGGCGTGTGCGGTTGCGATCAGCTCGTCGGTCGCTGCCCGATCAGGGGACTCCACGTTGCGTTCAGCCATCACCGATCAGGTTACGCAGCTCGACCAGCGGGCGCGGTCCGACGTGGGCGATGACCTCGGCGGCAGCGATGGCTCCGAAGCGACCGCATGTCTCGAGATCGCGGCCCGAGGTCAACCCGTGCAGGAAGCCGGCGGCGAACAGGTCGCCGGCGCCCGTGGTGTCGATCACCCGATCAACGGACTGCGCCGGCACTCGCAACAGGTCGTCGGGGGTCACGATGACGCATCCTTCGGCGCCGACGGTGATCGCAGCGAAGTCACACTCGTCGCGTAACGCCGCCACGGCGTCGTCGAACGAGTCGAGCTGGTACAGCGAGAGGAGTTCGTCGTGGTTGCCGAACAACAGGTCGACACGGTCTTGCACCAGCGCCCGGAAGTCGTCGCGGTGACGGTCGACGCAAAACGAGTCGGACAGGGTGAGCGACACCATGCGGCCGTGCTCGTGAGCCACCTCGGCCGCCCGTCGGAACGCCGCTTTCGCGTTGTCGCGGTCGAACAGGTACCCCTCCATGTACAGCACGTGCGAGTCGGCGACGACTGACTCGTCGAGGTCGCCGACGCACAGCTCGCTCGACACACCGAGATAGGTGTTCATCGTGCGTTCGGCGTCGGGGGTCACGACGATCACACAGCGACCCGTCGGCGTGCCGTGGTCGCCGGGGGGACAATGGAACGTGACGCCGACGGCGCGCATGTCGTGGCCGAACACATCGCCCAGGTCGTCGCCGTTCACCTTGCCGATGTAGGCGGCGCGCCCACCGAAACTGGCCACACCGACCACGGTGTTGGCTGCTGACCCACCACTCATCTCCACCGCACGGTCGAGTGCCGCGTACAGCTCGACGGCACGCTCGGTCTCGATCAGGGTCATCGACCCCTTGACCAGATCGTGGCGGTCGAGGAAGTGGTCCTCGGCCGGGGCGATCACGTCGACGAGGGCGTTGCCGATGCCGACGACGTCGAATCGCACACTGTCGTTGTTGGTAGCAGTCGAGAACCGTCGGGTCAGGTCGGACACGAGGAACCACGCTACCCGAGCTACTCGATGGCGGTACCCTCCCGCGATGGCTGTCACTGTGTCCGAACTCGCCGAACTCGATCCCTTCCGACTTCCCGACGGGGTGCATCCGACCCGCTACGAGCTGCGGTTGCGACCCTCATTGGCCGACGCGACCTTCACCGGTTCCGTGCGCATCGACCTGCACATCGACCGTCCCACCGAGGTCGTCGTGCTCAACGCCGAAGAACTCGTCATCACGAGCTGCGATGTCGACGGCGCCGGCGCCACCTGGGAACTCGATGCGACGACCGAGCGGCTGTTCGTCACGCCGGCGGCACCGATCGCTGCTGGCGCCAGTGTGCTCACGATCGAGTTCGACGGGATCCTGAACGACAAACTCCGCGGCTTCTACCGCAGCACGTACCTCGACGACGACGGAGTCGAGCAGGTGATCGCCGCCACTCAGATGCAAGCCACCGACTGTCGCCGTGGCTTCCCCTGCTGGGACGAGCCCGAGTTCAAGGCCGTGTTCGCCGTGACGCTCGACGTGGAGGACGGGCTCACGGCGATCTCCAACGCACCCGAGGTCGAGCGCACGACCGCCGACGGGCGCAGTGTGATCCGCTTCGCCGACACGATGGTGATGAGCAGCTACCTGGTCGCGTTCGTGGTCGGGCGGCTCGAGATGACCGACACCGTCGACGTCGACGGCATCCCACTGCGACTGGTGCACGTGCCGGGCAAGGGGCACCTCACCGACTTCGGCCTCGACGTCGGGGCGTTCTGCCTGCGCTGGTTCCAGGACTACTACGGCATCGCGTACCCGGGCGCCAAGGTCGACCTCGTGGCGCTGCCGGACTTCGCCGCTGGTGCGATGGAGAACCTCGGCTGCATCACGTTTCGCGAGAGCCTGCTGCTGGTCGATCCCGCCACCAGCACCCAGAACGAGCGCCAGCTCGTCGCCGACGTGGTCGCCCACGAACTGGCGCACATGTGGTTCGGCGACCTGGTCACGATGCGCTGGTGGAACGGCATCTGGTTGAACGAGGCCTTCGCGACGTTCATGGAAGTGGCTGCGTGCGAGGCGTACCGCCCCGACTGGGAGCGTTGGACCTCGTTCGGTGTCGAGCGCAGTGGAGCGTTCGAGGTCGACTCGCTGGCCAGCACCCGGTCGGTCGAGTTCGAGGTGCGATCTCCAGCCGATTGTGAGGGCATGTTCGACGTGCTCACCTACCAGAAGGGTGGAGCGCTGCTGCGCATGCTCGAGCAGTACCTCGGTGCCGCGCGCTTCCGTGAAGGCGTCAGCCATTACCTGCATCTCCACAGCTACGCGAACACCGAGACAAACGACCTGTGGGATGCCATCGAGGCGACCTCGGGCGAACCGGTGCGGCGCATCATGGACTCGTGGATCTGGCAGCCCGGCTACCCGCTCGTCTCCGCCACCGTCGTTGACGGCGATCTCGAACTGCGACAGGACCGGTTCCGCTTCGACGCCAATGATGCCGACGGTGCAGCGGCCCCGGGCGATGCCCAGCGGTGGGCGATCCCCGTCCACGTCCGCATCGGCGGCAGCAACGACACGACGACCCTGCTGCTCGATGGCGCCACCGCAACACTGGCGCTCGATGGTGCGGCCGACAGCGCCCAGCCGATCGTCGTCAATGCAGGTGGTCACGGCTTCTTCCGTGTTGCCTACAGCAACGAACTGCGCGCCCGACTCGACGGGGCGGCGATCTCGTCGCTGTCCACGCTCGAGCGCTACAATCTCGTCGACGATGCCTGGGCCGCCACCGTGGCCGGTCGCATGTCGGCTGCCGACCTGGTCGACTTCCTCCGTGCTTTCGAGTCGGAGCGCGAGCACACCGTCTGGCAGGCGATCGCCATTGCGCTCCGCGGCCTCGGCCGCCTCCTCGACGATGGCGTCACCCGCACCGCCTTCCAGGACCAGGTACGCGAATTGGCGCGGCCTGCGCTCGACGCGCTCGGCGATCCGACCGGCGACGAGGCCGACCTCACCAGCAAGTTGCGCGGCCTGCTGGTCGGGTTGGTCGGCGTACTCGGTGACGACGCGGGGGTGCAAGCACGCTGTCGCGAGTGGTTCGACGCTGCCAGCAACGATCCGACCTCCGTCGATCCCGAGCTGATCGCGGCGGCCACCACGGTCGTCGCAGCCACCGGCGACGCCGATACGTACGAACTCATGCGCCAGCGATTCCTCACGGCGGCCACCCCTCAAGAACAGCTCCGCCATCTGTACGCACTCGCCGAGTTCGACGACGAGGCGCTGATCCTGGCCACCTGCGAGTTCGCCATGTCACCCGAGGTCCGAACCCAGAATGCGCCGTTCCTGCTGCGCTCGGCGATCGCGAACCGACGCCAGGGCCCGGCCGCGTGGGCGTTCGTACGCGACCACTGGCAGCAGGCGCTCGACCGGTTCCCGAGCAACACGATCGTGCGGATGGTCGACTCGGTGAAGTTCTTGTCGACGCCGCAAATGGTCGACGACGCAGCAGCCTTCTTCGCCGATCATCCGATCGAGCAGGCAACCAAGACCCTCGAACAGATCCTCGAACGCCAACGAGTCAACACCGACTTCCGGATTCGCGAGGCCGGACGCTGGAGCTGAGACGTTCGTCGGTTCGTTCAGAGCGAAAAGTTTCATCCCGGATCGGACGGGCACCGTAGAGGTGTCAGACCGTGGGAACATCCCATGGTCATTGCAATCCGAAAGGACCATCCGATGAAGAAGATCCTCGCAGGCGCCGCAGCACTCGCTGCCACGCTCCTCGCCGTTCCCGCCGGAACATCCGGCGCCCAGGAATCCGCCGACATCATGTTGCTGCACGGCATCCCCGGTATCACCGTCGACGTCGCCGTCGATGGCGCCGTCGTCGTCCCCGGTTTCGAGCCTGGTGACATGCAGGACCTGAGTTCGTTCGCCGGCCAGACCCTGGTGAACCTCGAAGTCCGCCCCGCCGGCACCACCGACGTCGCAATCGGCCCCGTGGCCAGCTTCGACGTTCCTGCCTCCGGCAGCTGGACCGTGGTTGCCCACCTCGACGCCGAGGGCACGCCGACCATCACCCCGTTCGAGAACGACACGTCGGCTGCCGCTGACGGCTCGGGCCGCCTGACGGTGCGCCACACCGCTGCTGCTCCTGCGGTCGACATCATCCTCGGCGACGCCCGTCCGGTGGAGAACCTCTCGAACCCCGACGAGGCCAGCCTCGACATCCCCGCCGGTGAGATCGCTGGCGCCACAATCGCCCCGACCGGTGGAGACGCCATCGCCGACGTTCCCACCGTGAGTGTGACCGCCGGTGAGAACCTGATCGTGTACGCCGTCGGCTCACTCGCCGACGAGACGTTCACCTTCTACACCCAGACCGTGGCCCTCGAGTCGGTCGGTTCCGCAGCCGGTGACGGTACGCCGGCACCCACAGCGGTGAACACCGGTGGCGAACTCGGTGCCAGCTCGAACTCGTCGGTGGCGCTGTTCGCCGCCGCTGCTGGCCTCTTCGCCCTTGCAGGCGGAGCGCTCGTGCTGCGCCGCCGTGCGGTCGAAGTCTGACAGTCGGAGTTCTACTCCCTTCACCACATCACATCACATCAACCCAAACACACTGATCACGTGAACGACCGCCCAACCTCCCCCCTCCGTCCTGGGCGGTCGTCACGTGACGTGGGAGCCTCGGTTCTCACGATCCTGATCGTCGTCGCACTCCTCGTAGGTGCCGGGCTGGCAGCCGCCGGTTTCGCCACCAGAGGAGGCGGCGACGACGTCGTTCTGGAGGCCGACGACGTGATCGCCGAGGTGATCCCGTCGACGGTGCCGCCGCTACTCGATGCCACGACCGAGTCGGCGAATGGTGCCGACAGCGAGACGGCAGCGAATCCCGATCCCGCCGACACACTCTCGCCGTTGGCACAGCAACTCGGTCCGCGTTTCAGTGCAATTCCCGAGAACTCCGCTCCCCGGCCACAACCGATCAGACTCCAGATGCAGTCGATCGACGTCTCGGATTTCCCGGTCCGCCCGGTGGGCCTGGAGCTGGACGGGCAGATGGAAATCCCCGACGAGACCGAGATCGGCTGGTATTCCCACGGCGCCACAGCCGGCCAGCCCGGCGCAACGGTGCTGGCGGCTCATGTGTCGTGGAACCGAACGGACGGTCCCTTCGCCCGGCTCGGCATCGTCGAACCCGGCGAGCAGATCGAGGTCACGCTCGACGACGGCACCCTGCGTCGCTACGAGGTCACCGAGCGGACGGTCTACGGCAAGCTGGAACTTCCCCGCGAACGCATCTGGCGCAACACCGGCGACGAAACCCTGGTGCTGATCACCTGCGGCGGCGACTACAACCCCGAGATCCGCCGCTTCCGCGAGAACATCGTGGTGTACGCCGTCCCTGTCGGTTGAGGCGCTGCCCGCCGACAGGCCCCAGGCGATGAGCCAAACCACCAGATGCTGGGGTTTCGCTCATCGCTTCACGAGTTCCCAGGCCTGCTCGGCCGGGAATCGTCTCGCCCACGTGGCCGGCACCCAGAATCTGGTGTCGTCGACCGAGGCCGGTGCCTGGATCTCGTGGTAGTCGGCCACATCGAAGCCGACATCGCGGAACAGGCGCATCCACGACGAGATCTCCATGTTGAACTCGATGCCGCCCGGATCCTCGGCAGCGCCGGTCCAGTCGAGACGACCGAGTCCGAAGTAGTCGCGCTCCAGCGTGGTGCCGACAGGGAGCACCCCCCTCGGCATCGGTGCAGATCATCGCCAGCGGATGGTTACCGAGGAACACCAGGCGCCCGCGAGGCCGCAGGAGCCGATGCGCCTCGGGAATCCACAGGTGCGGGTCGCACCAGATCGCTGCGCCGTACTCGCTGATCGCGAAGTCGAACGAGGCGTCGGGCTGCGGCACCGATTCGGCGTTGCCGTGCACCCACTCGATGTCGTCGACGCCGTGTTCGACAGCGAACCTGCGGGCGGCGGCGAGTTGTTCGGCAGAGTTGTCGATGGCGTACACCCTCGCGCCTCGTCGCTGCATCCACGCCGACACGTAGCCGGTCCCGCACCCGAGTTCGATCGCTCGCTGACCGGTGAGGTCATCGGACAACAGCGGGAGTTCCTCGTTCGGGATGCCCCAGATCCCCCACGTCGGCTCGGTCTGGGCCCACGCCCGCTCACCGGAGGCAACCCACCGCGACGCAGTGGTGTCCCAGTGTCGTCGGTTCTCGGCGACGTGGTCAGCGAGCGCGGGTGCTGCGGGATCGGCCATGGCGCCAGTGTGCACGATCGCGCTCGTCAGCCACCGCACGTTTCTCGGTCCGACGTTGCTCAGCCCTTCGGCGTGATCCCGATCTCGTCGACGATCGCCATGAGCTCCTCCACCGATTCGAACGGCTGGCCGTCGACTTCGATCAGCCAGCCTCCCCAACCGGCAGGGTGAGCAATGGTGTCGTCGATTCCGAGTTCGGCGTTGTACCGGTAGCGGCGACCGTCGGGGTGGGACGCCACTCGTGACGTGTCGCTGAGTACCGTGACCGCATCGTCGGGGAACTCGTTGGCGACGCGTGCTTCGAGTGAAGCTGTCGACCCTGGTTGCTCTCCGCGCTCCATCTTCTGGCTGATCAACGATGCGGAACTCCGCGGTGGAAGCAGCACCGATCCGACGTGAAGGGACAACGGAGCTGAACTCGAGAAACACCAGCCGGTTCCACTGCGCAGCGTCGCGGGCCGAGAGGTACCCGTAGCCGTCGGGGACCGTGCCACTCGTGAGGGCGTCGGTCGCGATCTGTTGGAATGTCGCGCCGTCGAATCCCCAACTCTCCGCACCGACGAGCGTGCCGTCGCCAGTCGTCAACAGCAGATACGTGTCGGTTGCCGCATCGAACGACAGTTTGGTCGGCGCGAAGTCGGCCGGGAGTTCGGTGAAGCGGATCCAGTGGTCGAGCGAGTCGACAGGTGCCAGGGTGCTCGACGGCGTCCCCGCTCCGTTCCCGGCGCCGATTTCGGCGGAGAACGACGTCATCGTCCATCCGTCGGCGTGGACCTGCAACAGCGGCGGCTCGGGAACTCGATCTCCGACCGCTTCATCGACGGGGAGACCGACCCCATCGGTTGGCTGTTCGGCGGCGGGGAGTGCCCCAGGAGTCGGATCACCACCCCCGACGAGGACTACGGCTCCGCCACCAGCGACCACCGATGACGGGTTCCCTGATCGTCCACACCAAACGCGGTCGCGCCATCGGCGGCGACGAACCGGGCTCACTCGACCACGGAGCGTGCTGGCACAACCGCGACTTGTTACCGAAATCGCGCAAAACCCGCATCCGCCTGTCACACGGACGTTCGATCATGGAAGCGTTCACGCTGCCCCGGTGAGGTGCCTTCCTCCCCCTGGCGCCTCACCGGCAGCGGGTGAACCACTCCCTCGATTTGTGATCGTCTTTGAAGCAGGCTGGCGAGATGCCGACAACGCGGCAGGTAATGCTGCGGGATAGGTCTGGCGCAGGCACCTAGTTCGAGGCGGATGAGAGCGGGTGGCGTGCATTCGCTCTCTGGGCCGTAACGAGGCGGTCCCATCCAACGGCGATGGCAGCGAGGCACGAGATGCGAACGATGACAGCCATCGTGATTGCGTGGCGTGGATGTTCGATACCGCTTCCGTACACATTGATGTAGAACCACGGCACGGCGCACAGCAAGGCGAAACATGGCACCGCGAGCCGGCTGTCGAACCGGAATCGACCGATGGTGGCCGCAATGGCGAAGCAT
>Ga0209390_10004990_pt1 | contig 19320 bp, 20 predicted proteins | sample BON01_FD_187212 | JGI IMG/M metagenome (GOLD analysis project Ga0209390, IMG submission 187212) | Freshwater microbial communities from Lake Bonney liftoff mats and glacier meltwater in Antarctica - BON-01 (SPAdes) (version 2) | ecosystem: Environmental > Aquatic > Freshwater > Ice > Glacier...
GGGGGGGGGGGGGGGGGGGGCATTGGTTGGTTGTCATGTTTGTCCCAGCCGTCGCCAGGCGCATACGGCAAAGGATATGGGGGCTCGCACCCGTCCGGCGTTGCCCATGCGGATCACTTGCGGGTCGCTGGGGCTGGCAACGTTCTCGGGCGTCGTGCAGCCGCAGCCGTAGCCGCAGGCCCCGTTCGTGTTGCTGCCGCCCTGGAGGTTATCGATCGAGCAGCCGACCTCGATGCCACCGGGCGAGCCGCCAAGGTTGTTGGCGTCGGTGTTGGACGTCGCGAAGTCGAACACCACGCCCGCCGGGTTGGACCCTGTGTCGCAAAGCTGGCCCTGCGCCGCCGCCACCAGCCCCAAGGCTAGCAATGAGCGGAGACCACCCATGGGCCGCTGCGAATCTGCGCACGCGCCTTGTTAGACTAAGGCGGGCACCCCTATTTGTGCTATTTGTGAATTCTAAAAGTGTGCTTATGAAAGCCTATGTATGCCGCGCCCGCCGAAGTTGATTAGCGTTCGGCGCGCACATGTATAGCCGAGATTTATCCTGTTGTCCACGCCAAAGGTGTGTCTAGAGTTGAGCGTTGGGCATGCTATACGTTACTACTAATTCACTTCTAACTTCTAACGTACATTACGGCTGGTAAAGCTGCGGTGGTGAGGGCGGCTGTGCCAGGCGGCGGTGTGCCGCTGGGGGCTGGCCCGTGCTGGCCTGGTGTGGGGAGGTGTCTCTCGGGGGTAAACATCATCACCATCGTGCTAGGTGTTTCGTAGGGCGTATAGGGTAAAATCATCCTGTGCCTGCTGGCGGGCCGCCGGCCCGGCAGGCAATCGTGTAATCGTGTCGAGGCGCTGTGGGGCGTTTTGCTGCTGTGTGTTGTGTTAGGGGGAGGGGGGGGGGATACCGAGGGATAGAGCATCTCATCGTACTCGTACATCGCACTTTTCTTCTAACCCAGCCGAGGTCGCGAGGTCGCGGCCACAGCGGCTACCGTATACGAGTGATACCAAAATGGAAAGAGCAGCCGAATGGATGGATGGTTTCTAGGGTTCCCGACGCATCGCGAGGTCGCCGAGTAGCTCAGAGTTGGCCTTTACAAGATATTGTTTTACTTTGAGGCTTTTGTGCACAAATTCAACCATCTCCGTTTATTGTTTATTGCCACCTCCCACCTGCATCGCCCGCACTATTGCAATACTTTTGCACGTCTATTGCGCAATATACGACGCCCCCCCGAACCCTCTTTTGTATGCCACACACCATACAATATGTAACAATATTGGTAATGGCAATATCGTGTAAAGGCCAAGCTCAGAGTGAGCAGGCCTCGTCCGCCTGACCATTTTGTCTGCTGACGGGCACCCAAAAGCAGCACGTGGCACGTGGTCACGCGCCACGCGCCACGCGCCAGAGCGCGTTCATATCCCATATATCCCATATCCATATCATATTCATATATATCATATCATCATATCCACCTCATATCCGACCATGATCCCACCATCCCACCATATAATCGAAAACGGGATATCCCAAAGATACTATGAAGATACACACCAAGGGGGGGCTGACTGGCCTACTTCCTACTTATGATATACATCGCACACACAGGGACCACACCGCTTACTGTAGCGTACACGTGTGTAGAGCTACAACCCCCAGATGATGATGATGATGATGCCATGATGCCCCCCCCCCCCCCCCCCCCCTTCTCCCTTATATACGAACACAGCCAGCACGAAAAGTCCCGAAGTCATCGTCAAACCGCCGTTCAATGGAACCGACCAAAACCTTTCTGCGCATCGTGTCGGCCGGCAGCACGAGCGTGCTGGGCGACTACCATGCGCAGAGCCCCCAGCGTATACCGGCCGGCTTTGGCCTAGTTTGCCGGCTGCAGGGCTGGGCGACGGACCAAATGTGGGAGCTGCTGACGGACCTTCGCCGGCCATGGTTCGAGGCCGAGAGCGGAGCCTACGTGTACTGGAACCGTGGGGACGGCTCGTGGTGGATCGACGATCCCAGCGGCGGTGGAGTGTATATTATCAAGTCCGATACCGACGAACCGCCGGCAAGAGGTTGGTCCAAGCTTCCTGGCGCCTCTGACCCGCTCCCCGAGGTCGAGCTGCTCTGCAGTGAGAGCTGCAGCTGACCACTGTGATTTGAGTCGCCGACTCTCGCGCTCGCGCCGCTGGCTGGTTCGCACGCGGTTTTTTTGCGCTGCTTCGCACAAGGCTGCTGGCTTCACTGCTGGCTCCTGCACCGTCTTGTATGCATGTACATGTACCCTGTGAGCGCTCAAACCTGCCTATGCGTGGCTGCCGCCCTACCCCGCCATTGCGCACTGCTGTGGTGTTGTTCAGTGCATCTAGACACCGTAGGGGAGGGGGCGTCCCGCCCCGGCACTTCGTGCGTGTTCCCCGTGTTGGTTGCGTGTCCCCTTTTGGGCATGCTGTTCGTGTGCGCGCCTTTCGGACGCGCGACGCGCGGCGTGTGGGCGTGCGCCTTTCTTCGGGCATTACACCTAACCAAGCCTTGACTTCCCACAGGCTAAGACCTACAAGTCCCAAGAAGAGGAAGATACGTAGTACATGATAAGAGCGCGAAAACCTAAATAAATAACTATATTTTTGTAACTCTACCCCTCTGGCCTCTCTGTCTCTGATTATGGTTATGGTTCTGGTTAAAAGGTGAAAGGTGGGTTTGTATCAAAAGACAAAAGAGAGTTCTACGGGGCTGCTCTCACTCTCAGTCACGTGTCACGTTTTCTTTTAGACCGGCCATATCATTCATCCGAAACCAAAAACGTGAAAAAAAAGAAAAAAAAAACGCCAATAACAATAAACTACAAACAAGGCAAACCACCTACACCTACACACCGCTACCGCCCCGCACAACTTCTCCAATCTCCACAACCTAACCTAGAAACCTAGCACCAAGCTCCTAGCCCCTAGCTATAAGAATTAACTGCGTACACTTACTACTGCTACTACTGCTACTACTACTACTACTTTCAAGTGCTACAGAGTACGTTTTTTAATAAAAAAAGTTAAAATGTATAATGATTAATGATAACAAGCATAAGCTCGTGTAATACTAATATTAATAAGTAATTAATACAAAAATATAATATTACACTAGCAGTTTGCGGTTATTTATATTATTTATATTTACATGCAGACTACAGACTACACAACTACTACTACTACTACCACACTACCTACTACTACTACTACTACTACTACCACTACTACTACTATACACTATACTACTAATATACTACTACTACACTACTACTATCTTATACTACTACACACTACACTAATTACAATACTGCACTCTATATTAGTAGATAGTCTATAATCAGGATATAGATATAGACTCTTGTGTGTGTGCTGTATATACTTCCTTTCTCCACCCTGTAGCACCCTGCCATCCTCCTGGTCCTGGCTGTGGAGTTTGTTTTTGTGGGTTATGTGCATCGCTCCAATTCCCGTGCATGTGCATGTGTGGGTCTGGTTGGGTGTGGCGGCGGTCACTTTATTGTTGTGGAGACAGTGTGGGTGCGGGCTTCTGGGCGCAAGAATTTTTTTTGAATCATTTCTTAATAATAAATATATATTTTTTTTTATCTCTCGGAAGCAGTGCATTTGTGCATTTAACATGTGTATTATGTATTATAATGCCATTTATAGTATAGATATAGATATAATATAGACATAGACGTAGAGTATACAGTGAGAGTGAGTATTGGTACTGGTGATAAGGATACTCACAGATAACGAACATTTGTTTATTCGATATTTAGTGGCGCCGAAGGCGCAAAAAATATATCGATAACATCGACGATATTTGGTGGTTTGAGCGATCAACATCAATCAATATTTAGCGGCGCCGTAGGGCCATCGTTATCTGTCAATATTCAGTTAGGGTTAAGGGTTAAGGGTTAAGAGGAATCCAGAATCCATGGATACTGGATACATGGATTGCTGGATAACTGGATTACTTATTGCATATACAGCCTGTGAACGGGAGGATGTGAATAGAAATATCGATTGTAATCTCGATATTTAGTGGTGTTTTGGCTGATCTATATGTCGATAATGTCGTCGATATTTCGTGGTTTTTTTTTTTTTTTTTTTTTTTTTGTATTTTTGGATTGATATATCGAGTCACAATATACAATATATCGTCGATATTTACTGTGTACAAGTCTTACTTTATCAATATCCAGATTTAGTGGAGTGCCAATCAACATCTGTGATATGAACCTTAACCTTAACTGGTGAGGATGAGGACGTGGACATGAGTGTGAGTGTATGTTTATAATACTAATACTAATACACATGCTTTGGTCAATGACAATGACAATCACTCGAGCTATTATTCATTAAGTGAGTACTACGTACGTTCTCTGGTTCTGGGTGCTACTCATGAGTGTGAATACGCATGATATATATATGTCTATTCAGGAGGTGAGTACGAGTACTGCAAACATGTATCACTATTCATATTCACTACACGAGTACTCGGCGGAGTATATTCTCCACACATACTGACTACTGACTATTGACTACTACTATTACGACTATTTGTATTGAGTATTGTGAGGTACAATTTTATTAAAAAAAATTATGTAGATTTAGTACAATGTAGTATTAATATGTGTGGTTCGCGGCGGTTCGGCGTTCCGCAGCGAAGTTTGGAACGAACTGTGAACTGTGAAAATTTAAAACTTAGAACATTGTAGCGGTAGCGGTAAGTAGTGTGACACAGTGTGTGTATGTATAGTGTTAGTGTAAAGACCAGACACCGACTCCGAGTCAGAGTCAGAGAGAGTCGGAGTCTCTCTCAGTCTCAGTGTCAGATCTCAGACAGCCGCGGACACAGTAGTTAGACGAACAGTCTGTCTGACACTGACCAGTCTGTGTGCCAGAGCCAGAGTTAAAATTGAAGTTTGAAGATCTACATGTTATTATAATACTATATACATTATATATATATATATATACTATTATTATACTATTATACTATTATACTATCTATACTATTTATACTATCTATACTATCTATGTTATAATAACTATATGTATATGTATATGTATATGTATGACGATGTACGATATAATTATATAATATATAATATTATATAATATATAATGATGGATGTACGCAAAATAAATGAATTATATTTCTTATAGTCTTGATATATATATGTGATAGACTCAATACTCTTTTATATTGCTAAATTATATATATATATACATATATATAATAGTATATATATATATCATATTAGACTATAACTATACTTTTTGAATTATTTTTATAATTTTTTATTAGCTATAGCCTATATAACAGCTATAGCTATACATATAATATATATACTCTATATATTACAATATAATATATACATATATAATAATATTATATGTAATATAATGAAAAGCAGGGAGCGAGGGGCGAGCACAACACGTACGCAACACACAACACCGCCAAACACCATTATCAGCCAAACGTCGCAGGATAGACTCCAGGTCCAGGATGAGACTATCGACGCCTACATCACCAATCAGCAACCACCAACACCAACCCCTACGAGCCCTCGAGTCGCAGCGTTGCAGCGCGGCACCGCTCTCGACTTTATATTTTATTTTATTTGTTAACTTTTTACTCCACGTCGCCCTACTCCTACACCTTGAGGCGTGGAATAATAGGCTGTGTTTGACACTATAACATGAACATGAGTTCCTAAATAGTGCTTCCGACTTCCGAGCCATGTGTGCCATGTCTAGCTACATATAGATTCAACACCCTACTATTCTAACCACCTGTTATTACCTAGATATCTAGATAGATAGCGGGTTGCACTCAACAGGGGTGCGAGACTTTCTTCCCCGGCGAGGCCCCGGCGGCGAGCGCTCCTCGCCGGCCGGGCCGGGCGTGCGCACGCACGCGCGCATGCGCGCGCATGCGCGCGCATCCGCGCGCGTTTACGCCGGCGCACGCCTCGGCGCCGCCGCCCCGGTCCCACCACAGGCCACGCCCCGGGCGCCGGCTCGGCAAATTTGCCCACCCAGCGAACCTTTTGTGCACGGGCTCCGGCAAACTTGCCCGCCCATCGCACCTTTTCTGCACGGCCCCGGCAAATTTGCCTGCCCATCGCACCTTTTTGGCACGGCTCCGGCAAATTTGCCCGACCAGCGCACCTTTTATGCACGGCTCCGGCAAATTTGCCAGCCCATCGCACCTTTCCTGCACGGCTCCGGCAAATTTGCCCGACCAGCGCGCCTTTTCTGCACTGCTCCGGCAAATTTGCCCGCCCATCGCACCTTTTGTGCACGGCTCCGGCAAAAAATCCGAGAAAATCCACGAGCGTTTCCGCACAGGCCAGCCCCCAGGCGCACACGCCCGCACCCCTGGCCGCTTGGGCCCAGGCGCACGCACCCGAACCCTGCGCACGCACCCGAACCCTGCGCACGCACCCGAACCATGCGCACGCCCCCACGCCCCTGGCCGCTTGGGCCCAGGCGCTCGCACCCGCGCACCTGGCCGCTGGGGCCCAGGCGCCCGCACCCGCGCACGCTGGGGCCCAGGCGCCCGCACCCGCGCACCCGGCCGCCCAGGCGCACGGGGTTAACCCTAACCTTAACCCTCAACCCGCGCACCCGGCCGCCCAGGCGCACGCGGGGGTGCGACGTGCGCCTGGGCGGGTTAACCCGGCACAAATTGTGACGACAACTAGCGCGCCCCGGCCGGGCGTGCGCACGCACGCGCGCTTGCGCGCATGTGCGCACGCGCATACGTGCGCGCGCATGCGCGCGCATGCGCGCGCGTGCGCACGCCGGCGCCGCCGGCGCCCCGGGCCCACCTCGGGCCCACCCCGGGTTAAGGGTTAACCCGCACCCGCGCACCCGGCCGCCCAGGCGCACGCGGGGGTGCGACGTGCGCCTGGGCGGGTTAACCCGGCACAAATTGTGACGACAACTAGCGCGGCCCGGCCGGGCGTGCGCACGCACGCGCGCTTGCGCGCATGTGCGCACGCGCATACGTGCGCGCGCATGCGCGCGCATGCGCGCGCGTGCGCACGCCGGCGCCGCCGGCGCCCCGGGCCCACCTCGGGCCCACCCCGGGCCCACCCCCCGGGGGGTGCGTGTGTGGCCAGGAACTAGAGTTGTGGAGTAGACTCGAATGGGGCGCGCCCAGGACTGGCCGAGCGCCGAGCGCAGTGAGTGCAGCAAGTGCAGCCAGTGGCAGCCAAAGGCACGCGTGCACGCGTGGCCAGTGGTGCGGGTGCGACCAGGAGTGCGCGTGCGCGACCCAGGGGCACGGGTGCGTGTGCGGCCAGGAGCTAGAGTTGTGGGCTAGACTCGGGGTAACTCAAGTGGGGCGCGCCAAGGACTGGCCGAGCACCAAGCGCAGCGAGCGCAGCGAGCGCAGCCAGGCGCAACCCAAGGCACGGTTGCGCGCGCCTGGGCGGCCAGGGGTGTGGAGTGTGCGTGCACGACCCAAGGGCACGGGTGCGTGTGCGGCCAGGAGCTAGAGTTGTGGACTAGACTCGAGTGGGGCGCGCCAAGGACTGGCCGAGCGCCGAACGCAGCCAGGTGCAACCCAAGGCAGGGGCGCGCGCGGCCAGGGGTGCGGGTGCGACCAGGAGTGCGTGCATGACCCAGGGGCACGGGTGCGTTTGCGGCCAGGAACTAGAGTTGTGGACTAGACTCGAATGGGGCGCGCCCAGGACTGGCCGAGCGCCGAGCGCAGTGAGTGCAGCGAGTGCAGCCAGGGGCAACCCAAGGCACACGTGCACGCATGGCCAGTGGTGCGGGTGCGACCAGGAGTGTGCATGCGCGACCCAAGGGCACGGGTGCGTGTGCGGCCAGGAGCTAGAGTTGTGGGATAGACTTGGGGTAACTCCAGTGGGTTTAACCTAACCCTAACCCGTAGGCTCGAATGTTCGCCAGGCACCAGCAAACCTACGGTAACAGGTTGTCCGTAAACTGTTCCAATGTATTGGAATAGTCCCGTCACTCGGGGTTGAATCCCCGTGCCGTTAATATAAATTATGAATCGGTCAAGTCGTGAGCACGTCGTTCCTTTGCCGCCGAGTGGGCTTGCGGAGATGAGAAGCTCGAGATGGAATTGGGGCGAGTCCACTGGCCAGGGTAACCCTTGGGGCGGCGAGGGTGGACGGGTTAACCCGAGATAGAATGGGGTTCACGTGAATAAAATAATGCCAAGGGGGCGAGCAACCACAATTCGCAGACATGATGGAAATCCCCCTATCCCTATGTTCTAACTGGTTATCATAGAGATAGTTTAGATAAGTAGATATCTACTTATACTAAACATAAACATGTTCCATGTTCCACACCTTACTACACATACATCGCCACACGCCGGCGTTACCGGGAGTAGAGGTAGAGAAGCGAGTAGAGAGGCTAGTAGAGCGGCGATTAGAGAAGCAAGTAGAGAGGCGAGTAGAGAGACGAGTAGAGAGGCGAGTACGAGTAGAGAGTCTAGCAGAGAGGTTAGTAGAAAGGCGAGTCGAGAGTCGACTAGAGAGTTGAGTAGAGAGTCCAGTATTGAGTAGAGAGGCGAGTAGAGAGGCGAGTAGAGAGGCGGGTAGAGAGGTGAGTAGAGAGGTGAGAAGAGACGAGTAGAGAGGCGAGTAGATGGTTGAGTAGAGAGTCGAGTAGAGAGCATAGTAGAGATAGAGAGGCTAGTAGAGAGGCGAGTAGAGAGTCAAGTAGAGAGTCGAGTAGAGAAGCGAGTAGAGAGGCGAGTGGAGAGGCGAGTAGAGAGGCGAGTAGAGAGTCGAGTAGAGAGACGAGTCGAGAGTCGAGCAGAGAGGCGAGCAGAGTTTTGAGTAGAGAGGCGGGTACGGAGGCGGGTAGAGAAGCGAGCAGAAAGTCGAGTCGAGTGTTGAGTAGAGGTAGAGGCGAGCAGAGAGTCGAATAGAGAGTCGAGTAGAGAGGCGAGTAGAGAATCGAGCAGAGAGTCGAGTAGAGAGCCGAGAAGAGAGGCGGTGGAGAGTCCATCACAGAGTCAAGCAGCAGAGAGGCGAGTAGAGAGCCAAGTAGAGAGGCGAGTAGAGAGGCGAGTAGAGAGGGGAGTAGAGAGTCGAGCATAGAGGCGAGCAGAGAGTCAAGTAGAGAGTCGTGTAGAGAGGCGAGTAGAGAGGAGTAGAGAGGCGAGTGGAGAGGCGAGTAGAGAGGCGAGTAGAGAGGCGAGTAGAGAGGCGAGTAGAGAGTTGAGTAGAGAGGCGAGTAGAGAGGCGAGTGGAGAGGCGAGTAGAGATAAGAGTAGAGAGTTGAGTAGAGGCGAGTAGAGAGTATAGATATAGAGTCGAGTAGAGAGGCAAGTAGAGAGGCATCGAGTAGAAGGCGAATAGACGTGCGACGTGCGCAGAGAGGCGAGTAGAGAGGCGAGTAGAGAGGCGAGTAGAAAGGCAAGTAGAGAGGCAAGTAGAGAGGCGAGTAGAGAGGCGATAATATAGGCGAGGAAGGAGTCGAGTAGAGAGTCGAGTAGAGAGGCGAGTAGAGAGGCAAGTCGAGAGGCGAGTCGAGAGGCGAGCAGAGAGTCGAGTAGAGAAGCGAGTAGAGAGGCGAGTGAGAGGCGAGTAAAGTGTTTAGAGAAGCAAGTAGAGAGTCGAGCAGAGAGGCGAGCAGAGAGTCGAGTAGAGAGAGAGTCGAGTAGAGAGTCGAGTAGAAAGAGAGGCGAGTAAAGTAGAGAGGTGAGTAAAGAGGCGAGTAGAGAGTCAAATAGAGAGGCGAATAAAGAGTAGATAGAGTAGAGAGGCGAGTGGAGAGGCGAGTAGAGAGGCGAGTAGAGAGGCGAGTAGAGATGCGAGTAGAGAGTCAAGTAGATGTAGAGAGTCAAGTAGAGAGTCGAGTAGAGAGGCTAGTAGAAAGGCGAGTAGAGAGAGGCTAGTAGAGAGGCGAGTAGAGAGGCGAGTTGAGAGGCGAGTAGAGAGGCGAGTAGAGAGTCAAGTAGCAGAGGTAGAGAGTCGAGTAGAGAGTCGAGTAGAGAGGCGAGTGGAGAGGCGAGTAGAGAGTCGAGTAGAGAGGCGAGTAGAGAGGCGAGTAGAGGTAGAGAGTAGAGGTAGAGAGGCGAGTAGAGAGGCGAGTAGAGAGGCGAGCAGAGAGGCTAGTAAAGTAAAGAGGTCAGTAGAGAGTCGAGTAGAGAGGCGAGCACATAGGCGAGTCGAGAGGCGAGTGGAGAGTCGAGTAGAGAGGCGAGTAGAGAGGCGAGCAGAGAGTCGCGTAGAGAGACACAGAGACAGAGAGTCGAGTAGAGAGTCGAGTAGAGTCGAGTAGAGATAGAGAGGTCAAGTAGAGAGTCGAGTAGAGAGTCTTGAGTCGAGAGGCGAGCAGAGAGTCGAGTAGAGAGTCGAGTAGAGAGGCAAGTAGAGAGTCGAGTAAAGAGACAAGTAGAGAGGCAAGGAGAGAAGCGAGCAGATGGGCGAGTAGAGAGGCGAGTAGAGAGTCGACTAGAGAGTCGACTAGAGAGGCGTGTAGAAAGGCAAGTAGAGAGACGAGTAGAGTGTTGATGATGAGTAGAGAGGCGAGTAGAGAGGCGAGTCGAGAGGCGAGTAGAGAGTTTAGAAAGGCGAGTAGAGAGGCGAGTGGAGAGGCAAGCAGAGAGGTTAGCAGAGAGTCAAGTAGAGAGAGTACCGAGTAGTGAGTAGAGAGTCGAGTAGGTAGAAAGTAGAGAGGCGAGTAGAGACAGAGAGGTGAATAGAGAGGCGAGTAGATAGTTGAGTCGATAGGCGAGCAGACGGTGTTAACCCGAGTACTTAGAGTTAGAGTTAGAGACAGTCAGTGCGGCAACCGCAGTTACATCTACATGGTTAGATATAGCTAGAATCGCTACATACAGCGATGATACAGCCGGGATATCCCAAAGATACAGTCCGGGGGAGGGCTTCAATAATAGGTACGTAATAGTACTAGTGTTAGTGTTAATAAGGACGGTTCAAGACTTCTCTTTCAAATTCGAATCGTACTCTAATTATAATAAGACTGTTTTATAACGTGATATTCAACTGTTCAACTGTTCAAACACTGTTAAACCAGAGCTTACCCCAGAGTCAGATCATAAATGTTGCTGTTGCTGTCTAGTTCTAGAGTTTTTGTTGTTTCCGAAATCCGAACTATTCTCTACAGTTATATTTCTATTTCAGAGAGACCAGAGATAGCTCATCAATCCAAATGCTAAATGCGGTTGTGTTTGTTCAAACCTAATGTTTGTCATTGTTAAACCGGCCGCAAATTGTTCAGCACCTCAGCGACGAGTCGCGCGTATTTTCCTGGAACTTGACCTTGACCTTGACCTCTTGCTGGGTGGCGGAGATAGAGGATGGTGTTAAAGAACCTCTTGAACACCGGTGGAAAGTGTGGTGTCAGTGTTAAAGTGTTAAAGTTAAAGGTAAAGAAAGCGCCTCCTGCTGACCCTGACCCTGAAAATCTGAAAATACACACATGCTGAACGTTAAAATGTGCAAAATAGAGGCCCTGCATTTAGCTTGCTCGAAAATCGGGTAGTCGTAGTAGGCATTATATGCACGCTGATATACTGAGCAGATGTGCAGGTTATATAATAATAAAATCAACAACACAATTGGAAATGGAGACCGCCCTATTAGACCCTATCCGCCATGCACAGCACACTCATACTAGACCACCCTGAAGCCTGAAGCTATAGTTCTAATGATAATGAAAATGAACCGCTCTGGGTAATAAATTCGCTGTGCTCAGGCTCATGTACCTAAACGAGTTAAGGTTAAGACTAAAACTAAGACTTTCGTCGTTTTGATTAATGCATAGAGAAAACTCGAAGTCGAATCACTTAGACTTAGGTGCACAACGGGGTACTTTTAACCTAAACCTAAACCTATACCTATACTACGGTTACGGTCACCTTATTATAGCAAGGACTGCGACTCCTAACCTCATCCTAACTGCAACTGTAAATGTAATAATGTTCTACAACTACACACGCACACAAACCATCGGGTTAACCCTTATAGGCATGATACTCGGCCTCGGCCTGCATATCGCCCCAAACGCGGAACAGACGCAATCCAGCTACCAGCTACTACTAGCAAATATGCGCATAATCTGCATCTGCCCTTCTATCTAGAAACAACAACAACAGCAACACAACATCCGCACGCACGGTTACCGTCAACAGCAACTGGTCGCCCTTTTCCTTTTTTTGCGGGTTTATATATATATATAATAAGTGTACGAGAGAGCCGATCCACCATATGTTATCGTTAATAACACACATATATCATATATATATATATATATATATACATATATATGAACGGACGCTTTTGAGGCAGCCCTAATTGATACGCTCCTGATCCTGATCCTGACACACCATACACCATCCTCATCCTATAGCCTCACCACGCAGCGCCACCACCAACCAACCGGCAATAACCGGTCCTATAAGTACGCCTCATACGCACCTCTCAGCCGAGCGGGCGCCATAGTCATAATAGTCAGAGTCTAAGTCTATCAGAGGTACTATATGATGACACCTCACACCTCCCCACAACCTCACCTCTGTCAAAACGGCAAACAATTATGTGAAATTCACCCTTATATATACATCTCCTCCTCCTCTATGGCTATGGCTGTGGCTATGGACTTCAATACATACCGGAATATTGGCCGTGGCTCTATTATAACTTATCATACAGTTTAGCACGCGAGCCACGCACAATCCCGGCCTCAGCCTCAGTCCTCCGTGTCCGTGTCCATGTCGTGTCCCCCCACTTACCAATATTACCAAAGACAAATGATTGTCAGACCAGTATCAGTATAATAAACGACTGCTAAAGGCTTGCCTAAAGGGAAGGGGCATATCATCTCGTCCCAATAAACCAGATAATAGTATTATATTATTGCAAGCACACTCATCAACATGGCGCTATATGCTATATATCCATGTGTATATGTGATAAAAAACACAACCACACAATAACCGGGTCAGCCTGCGCGACCTCTGGCGGTGAAATCTGCGCCAGTCTCCGAACATAAACATATGACAAAAATGTATATTGACTGGTCTCTATTAAGAGTGTAAGTGTTATACAATAAAGACGACACCTACGTACACGCACAGACGCAGGCACTGACATCGTAGACAAAATAACAAAAAAATTGTAGCAGAGTTCTACCGGAAAATATCTACCTGGCTATGGCTGGCCTGGCTACTGGCCATACTGGCTACTGCTGCGCTGGAGAACTTCTGGCTCGACACATCCCTACACCCGCTCTGCCCTGGGCGCTCTGCGCTCTGCCTCATCACCGATCACCGATCACAAATAACCACAAATACGAACAAGCCCATTATCCTTATACCCATATATATCTTATATATATATATGGCGGGGAGACTGCAAGAAAATTACATGCCTCTCCCCGCTTTTTGATGGAGATGAGACAACTTGGAAGGCCACGCCACTGCTCAACGGCGGCAGGGGGCACAGGGAAACGCCGAAGATACAACCACATACTATATAACTAACAAAGGGTATACTCGTAGTCGCAGTCACTGCCAACTGCTGCACTGTCAACTTCCAACTGGCACCTGTTACTCAACAAAATATACAATCAACAATACCCAACCAAGGCACAACCCAGCCTATTCCACAGTCCTCAGGGGTCCGACGTCCGACCGTCCGACCCATCTGCTTTTTTATTCATTGCAGTCTTACACAGCACACAGCACCCCCACAGACCGACAGAGAAAGGGACACTCTACATCGCATATCGCATTCAGAGACAGTAGTCAGAACACACAGTACGCAGACATACAGTACAGGCCCTCCATATTGGCAAATAGGTGGGAACCAATGGCTCCTCCCGAGAAACCCCTCGCGATGTGACCCTCAACACTCAACACTCAACACACGCATATACACACAACACACCACTGCCACAAGCACCTCCTGTCTTGGGTGAGCGGTGAGCGGTAGTGAGCCTTCTGAAACTCCCCGAACTGCTCAAAAGCAAAAGCACGCACACGTCACACATACGAAATGTGAGAAAAGGCCTCCCCTCCCCCTCCCCTACTACACACTACACCTAACTACTACTACTAACTAACTCCTAACTAACTCCCACCTCTTTCTACTCTCTTACTCTAATAACGGCCTAATAACAGGAAATCACCCACACAGACCCATATTTTTCGAGTTGAGATCCCATGTGTCAGTCACATCCAACAGGATGCACCAGCCATATAGCATTATAGCATATAGCGGCCCTAGGTGCGGACACAGAAAGGGGGGGTCACGGGTCACAAGAAGCGTCTGTCGTCTGTGCTGTCGTAACTGCTCGTGACTCGTGACCCCTTTCGGGTTAACCCGCATATGCCCATTGACCATGGAACGCCGCACACGTGTAATTCTATCCATCAGGGAAGCAAGGCCGGCCCCCCCTCTTATTATAGTTCGACCAGAGACAGAGACGCGTTTCTAAAATCGTGCATGGCTCTCTTTTTGCCAGCAGGGCTCAGCAAAATCTACACACCTCTTCCCGCCCGAACGAGAACAAACCCAAATAAAAATCCAGTACCAGTACTATGACTGTAGACCCCAAAACTATCACCCTTTACCTTTACCAATTTCGACCCAAATGGGAAACTGCCTGCTGGATCTGGCTGGATCGGTAGCGGCATAGTGGTAGTGGTAGTGGTCGTAGTGGCACTTTCATAGACAGGGGAGGGGGCACATTTATCACGGTCACGGCTCCCCCGGCATGCATTCACTTCGCTGCCTAAACCTAAAACCTAAGCTAAAATCCAACCACAATACACCCACAATCCAACAACTCCCACGGTGCGGCCCGGCCCAGGGACAGAGAGCGTTTAGTGGTATACTATTAAGTGTTCGTGTTTAGTTCTAGTTTACAGCTCACTCAGCAGCCAGACAAATCAACGCCCACTCTATTATTCCATTTTATTATTCCTGTTCCTCGCAGCTCTGGCATAGGCATATAGGCATAGGGAGTAGCAGACATCAATCTCGCCCCTAGCTACATTGTGTGTACATGTATAAACTCAATTTCTTCATATCCGGCTCGGCGCTCGGCCCTATATAGAGATAGAGACTCGAATCTTCCAGATCAAAGCAAATCTTGCTTAGGCTTAGCCCGAGATTTCTTTTAAGATGCGTCGTGTCAAATCTCAAATCTATAATGCTAAACGCGATGATCAGACGGATCAATTCTTGCTTATAAACCCGTGATTTGTGCTTCGATTCGAATCATAAATGACTGCTTGAACTTGATAGAACTTGAACCATATATGAATAGGCTTGGCTTGGGATACCCGCTACCGGCCCCCCTCCCTCCCCCTCCGCTGCCCTACACCTACTACAACACGCTATACACTCCACACCCTCACCAATAATATCCAATAACCCCCGTCATATTGCATACCCTCGCATTCTCAACAGACAAAAGAGGGGGGGAGGCGAGGCGAGGTGGCGAGGCGTGCGCGCGCGCCTCCGCACCACGAATATTACAAAAAATACTTACAACAACAACCCATCCGCCTGTCCTCAACCTCTCTGTCCAAGATAGATGTACCTACTACCGTATTTGCCTGCAGTAGTTAGTACCCCGGTACCCCCTGCGGTATCCCTGAGGATACCCGCCGACGTTCCTAAGGCCGCTCTTTGGCTACATTCCTTTGAACGACTTGCACATCCCGTTCATGTTCAACACATTGCGGGCGCCCGCCCTTTTGTATGTTGTGTGTTCTGTGCCGAGATTCATTGCGAGGCAGACAGTCCTTGATGAATCTCGATTGTCGTTTCGTGGTTGTTTGGCCTCAGAGGCAAACATTCGTGAGAATTCTCATACATTCCGGAATCGGCCGTCTGCTCAGAGCAGACGTCCGACGCTCTCAACCAGGTAAATTTTGATAGCTCGTCACCCTTCTCCTTCTCAATCTCAATCTCAATCAACCCCTTTTCTTCAGACGGTCAGACGACACCAAAACTACACCGCCCGTCTCTTGATAGAGCAGGGGGATTGCCGCACCTAGTGCTAGTGCTAGTGCTAGTGCTAGTGCAGCAATAATAACACCCCCCATTTATAACTACCCACGTCCCACGTTTTCCGCACCCGCACGCAGCAACGGCGGTGGCAGTGGTCTAGGTCTAGGCTTGAGCGAGACGCCTCGCGGAGTATATTGATATTGGCTCTGCACTCTGCCACCCTCCGAACCCCCTTGCCCTTGCCCTTGCGCCGCGACGCCCGTTGGACTGCGACGGGCGTCCACCTGCCACCTCCCACAGCTGGCAGTGGCAGGATGATTTTTGCGGAGATTGAAAATTTGTTTATTCTACTCTTATACTTATACTTATACTTCTACACATCTACTTCTACTTCTACTTCTACGCCATGTGTGTGGGTGTGGAAGGACGACTAAAATCAGCGTCCAGCGTCCACGTGCACGTGCCTTTGTGGTAAGTAAGCCGTTGCCTTTGCCTTTGGACTTTGGACTGGCCCCCGGGCACAGGCGTAAAGCCTCCGCGTCTCCTTCTCCTTCTCCTTCTCCTTCTCCTTCGGCCTTCGGCCTTCGGGGCCGAGCTTGGCGGGTGGCGGGTAGCCCAATTATTGCCCAAATCCCAATTTTTTTGTGTGACCACATCGGTTGGGGCGTTGGGGCGGGGTCCATCTATACCTATACTCTACGGGCTATACGGGCTACCGGACTACGGCTACGAGCTACGGGTCCTATCCCCCTTTTTATGGTAAGCCCTCCACTGGAGCTGGAGTGTATAATACTAAGTGTATAATTTTTGGCCATATGCCATATCCCGTTTTCGAGGCGCCGGTGGGATATGGGATACGTTACGATGAGAGATACTACTGCAGGATACAGCAGATACAGCTGGATATAGCTAGATACGCACGGATACAGCTGGATACAGTATACAGTGGGATATAGCGGGATACAGTAGATCTGCTGCAACCTGTCTAACACAGGGATACAGAGGGATACCAAGGATACGGTGAGATATACAGGCAGGATACAGGTGAAACACAGGCGGGAGATCCAAAAAATACACGCCAGGACCAGGGGAGTGCTATTGCTGTAGTGGATGTCTCCGTGGCTGGCGGTGTGAGCCGCTGCCGCTGCGATGCGGCTGTGGGCCGGCTGCTACGGCTGTCGTGGTGGGAGCTGTTAGGATTAGGATTAAGGACAGTTAGAGTTAATAAACTCAGAGTCAGAGTGGCTATAGCTATAGGTATTTCGTATATTTCGAAAATTATATTTCGTATACATTTTAGTAGTATAATTATTCTTACATTATTAAAAAATATTGTTAAATATTATTTATTAAAATATTCTTATTCTTATTAAGTATATATAAAATATGTAATAGGAATAGGGGCCCTAGTAGGGGTGAACTTATCCATCATCATAATTATATATATATATATATTAATCTCATATATCTAAGTTATCTAGATCTAGACATCAAGCATCTATTATCTCTATAATATAACCAAAGTGTGTTCAGAGATCAGAGAGCCACGACAGACACACCCCATGTTGGCGAGTGGTAGTGACTGGTAGTGCGGGTTAAAAAAAAACCATTATTATAATGCCATTATCAAAAGAAGCCTACGACCTACGACTAACACCTATGCTAGCGCTCTAGCGCGTGCCGCTGGCGGCTGCGTGGGAGGTGGTGGAAGAGGGGCTGGAGTTCCCCCTCCTCCCTCCCCACCTCCCGCCGGGAACTGGTTTCTCCCCTACTGTAGTCCCTACTTTCCCTCCACCTCCACTCCTCCCGTCTTCCCACTTGACACTTGACATCCTCCGCTCTAAGCACGGATTTTGGGGTGTGATGGGTGGGGGGGTTAATTAACCTGGCCCCTGCGGTAGGTGCTTGTCCTCCCTGTGTGTCATTGCCATTGCACGTAGTATTAGTATCACAATGCACAGCAGTAGCAGTGCGCTGACAGCAGCAGACAGCAGCAGCAGCAGCAGCAGTCGTCATCCACAGCAACAGACAGCAAGAGCAGACATTAGGCCACCCAACACAGGCAACAGTCACAGGCGCAGCTCAGCCACCATCACCACACGCCCACGACACACGGCACATATCGACAGTTAACGACAGCGCCGGTGGCATAAAACATAGAACCACCACGGCCACACAGTTGAAAAAAAAACGAATACAAATATACACGAGACCAAGAGACAGAGGTTACAGTTTGAGAAAATATGTGACAGCGGGGCAAGACGAACGAGCAACTCCAAACCGAGTCCCAGATGGTAGCCGGGGTTGGGCGCTTGATATTCGCTCGTGAGCACGCGCCACGGGGGAGGAAGCGAGCTAGGGAGGGGTGGGAGGGAAATACACCAAAGTACAGTAAAGCTCGTCCACGGCGCAACGAGCAGGCAGACACAGCGAGTCCCCGTCGCCTCCCGGTTAGAGGCAGTGGACGATGCCCACGTTCGACGGCCCACGCTGAAGGGCAGCGAGCCTACTCGTTGCCCGGAGCGCGGCCTGCCTTCATCGGGCCGCGCCGCCGGGCACCAGAGCGGCCTTTGCGGAGTTGCTGCGACGTGTGCAGCTTCGCCGGCGTCTCGAGCCGCAGATGCGAGTCACGGGACCTCCGCGATGCGGGAGGCGAGTGGCACACGTACCCGTCGAGGCCAGGGGGTCGTTGCTTATTGCTGGAGGTTGTAGGGGCACACACTTGGAGAGGGGCACATACTTGGAGATCGCTCTTGCTCCCGGCGCTGCTCTCGCTGCCACTGGCGGACGGCGAGGTGCGCTTCAACCCTGGTGCGACGGTCCATGTGCGCGAGGCACCCTGCACGATTGTTGCCATCGATGTCATATTGTCGCAGGCGCTAAAATCGTCAAAAATGTTTTCGTGGGTTGAAACCGATATAACGGCCTATGATCCTAATTATCGGGATTCGGGAGATTATAGGATTTATGATCTCGAATTAGTCCTTCACTATATATTGTTCAAATTTAGATTGTGCGAATAAGTCCGTAGGATTTTTTTTTTTTTTTTTTTTAATATAAATGGTTAATAGAAGAAGCGACACCGACTTAGGCAACACGCAAAGGTGGAGAGAGCGACTGTGTGCTAGACCGTCACGGCCGTAGGGGTTGGAGTCCGGGAGGCAGGATGCCCGGGCGTGATGCGCATGGGCAGGGCAGGAGGACTCCTGGTGGACGGCACGGCTGAGGAGCATCTGCGCATTGGAGCGCTGGAGGATGCAGGAGATGCGGGTGCGCCACTGGAGCTTCTTCTGGATGACCGGCC
>Ga0209390_10004992_pt1 | contig 19315 bp, 15 predicted proteins | sample BON01_FD_187212 | JGI IMG/M metagenome (GOLD analysis project Ga0209390, IMG submission 187212) | Freshwater microbial communities from Lake Bonney liftoff mats and glacier meltwater in Antarctica - BON-01 (SPAdes) (version 2) | ecosystem: Environmental > Aquatic > Freshwater > Ice > Glacier...
GGTTCGGGCGCGCTGATAACTTCCTACTGCGACTCAACGCCCGCAATCTCACCGACGAGATCTATCAAGTGAGCGAACACATGCAGGGCTACCCCCGCAGCTATCATACCTCCCTGACCTGGTCCTTCTAATCTTGGTCACGTCCGCCACGCGGCACCTCTTTTCGTGAAATGAATAGCTCGCTCAAATTCCACCAATCCCTGAATCGTTGGACCCTGCGGATCGCTGCTGTTCTGGCGTTTACATCCGCCGACCTGCCCGCCGCGTCGGTTTCCCATGGATCAGGCGCGCGCCCGCCTAATCTGATCATAATTATGGCTGATGATCTTGGTTACGGGGACGTCTCGGCCTACAATCCCGACCACAGCGTGAGTCGAAAGGATGGTCGGGCACTGACTCCGGCGATTGATCACCTTGCGCGGCACGGGGTGCGTTTCACCAATGCGCACGCGCCGAGTGCGCAATGCACTCCCACCCGCTATTCCTTGTTGACGGGCAATCATGTGGTGCGCATCCATCGACCCGAGTATGTCCAAGTTGAATACAATGATGTTTGGTTGCCTGACGATCAGTTAACCCTCGCCACCATGCTCCGGGAAAACGGATACCGCACGCACTTCAGCGGAAAATGGCATATCGGCTACAACTTGCGGGACGCGTCCGGCGAGCTCGTGTTGGGGGCGACCAGTGATCGACGTAACCAGCCGGATTGGGCGCGAAAGATCGAAGACGGTCCGACCGAGCGCGGCTTCGAGACTTCATTTGGTCATCTTGATGCCCTCAACAATCCGCCGTGGAAAATGTTCAAGAACGACTACTTCACTCATCCTGATTCAGTGTGGGTGGAGACCAAAGACTATTTTCCGGAAGTGGATGTGGTCAACAGCGGCGGCGGTTGGGCGGATGCGAATCCAGCCGGGCGGCCGGTGTTCCGACTCGAAACGGTGACGCGCCAGATCCAAGACGACGCGGTGCGTAGGATCGAAGAGTTCGCCGGCGACGACAGGCCCTATTTTCTGTATGTCTGTTTGAACTCGCCGCATGTGCCGACTACGCCGCATCCGGATGTGGTTGGCACAACGCCGTATCTTTATACTGATTTTGTCGCGGAAGTTGACGACGTAGTGGGGGCGATCACCGCGCAATTGGAGCGCCTCGGTCAATTGGAGAACAGTATCATCATGTTCACGAGTGACAACGGAGCTCGCTATGACAAGGCGGTCCTCGACGGCTACAACGGGGTGGGTTGGATCGATGGCCAACCGTTGAATGGCGGTAAGTGTTCGATTTACGAAGGAGGTCATCGGGTGCCGCTTGTGGCGCAGTGGGGGGATCCGAAGAACGGACAATTCACTTTTCCGGCCGATCAAGTTTCGAATCAATTGATCGATTTGACCGATGTTATGGCAACGATGGCGGGTCTCCTTAAAATTCCTTTATCAGATGAACAGGCCGTCGACAGTTGGAATATGTTGCCAGCGTTCCTCGGGACGGGGGACTGGCGATCAAGTCGGCGGCTAATGATCAACAATTCACAGCAGGGGCACATGGCAATTCGACACATTGATGATGAGGGCGTTGAATGGAAACTCATTTTTTCGGACGGCCATGGATCGAATTACGGCGGGGTTGGTCCAGCGGGGACAAAAGCGCGGGATATGTTTTGGTTGGGCCGATGGAATTGGAGCGGGGTGCAGTTGTTTAACCTGACCGAGGATGTAGGGGAGGCCCGCAACCTGCTGTCCAGTGGTGTAGTCGGGCCGGCCGAGATTGCGAAAGCGGAGGAGTTACAGCGTCGATATTGGACAGCCATTCGGAGTGGCCGTTCAGCTCCGGTGCACACTGCCGTTTCAGGTTCAGTTCAGGTGGTTGATCGGAAAGGTGAATAATGGGATTTCCTCCAATCGGCGACGTCGCCATTGCGATGGATTTGTCGATGAATTGGCGGTTCATCGAGTTTGCCCAAACCACGCGAATGGGGCTGAGCGCGAATATCCTTCGCTTGGACTGGAGTCGCGACACGGGGCAGAAAACAGTGAGGGGCGATTTTTCAACGGATCCGTGGCCGTTTGCTTGCGCCGGCCTGGAGAATTTTGCGTGCGGAACGGGTGGTGAAGCATGATCGCCATGCGGGCTCAATTCTTTGCATTGGTATTGCAGGCCGGAATCGCGACGGCAGGGCAGCCTGCCGGCTCCGGTGATTGGGCGAACTACCTCGGTGATGAGGAGCGCAGCCACTATTCCAGTCTGGCGCAAATCAACAAGTCTAACGTGGGTCAACTGCTACCGGCGTGGGAATACAAAACCGGGGTATTCGGCGAAATGCAGTGCAACCCTTTGATCATTGCCGGCGTCCTGTATGGGGTGACCGGCGATGGACAAGTATTCGCATTGGATGCATCCAATGGAGTGGAGCAGTGGCGTTTTATGCCACCCGGCGAACGGTCTCATCAAACGCTGCGTGGATTGGCGTTTTGGGAAGACGGTGCTGATCGTCGTATCCTTTGTGCGATGGGGTCTTCGTTGGTTGCACTGGATGCGGCTACGGGACGACTTATTGAAACCTTTGGCGACCGGGGGTGGGTCAGTCTGAAGGCGGGGCTAGGGGAAGAAGCTCAGGATCGGTGGGTGGTATCGACGACGCCGGGAACCGTTTTTGAGGATCTTATCATCATGCCCACGCGAGTTAGCGAGCGGGCCAATGCCGCGCCGGGTTACATCCAAGCCTTCAACATTCGCAGTGGAGATTTGGAGTGGGTTTTCAGGACAATACCGTTGCCGGGCGACCCCGGGAGTGAGACGTGGTCTTCGGAAGCGTTGACAAATCCTGAAATCGGCGGAGCCAACAGTTGGGCGGGCATGGCGCTCGACTCCGCCCGTGGTTTGGTGTTTGCCCCGACAGGCTCCGCGGCACCGGACTTCTGGGGCGGAAACCGGCCGGGCCAAAATCTCTTTGCGAACTGCTTGTTGGCGCTTGATGCGCGGACCGGCGAGCTCAAGTGGCACTACCAGTTCGTGCATCACGATATCTGGGATCGTGACCTGCCAGCGCCTCCCAATCTGCTGCGGGTTCGGCGGGGGAGCGTCATGATCGATGCGGTTGCCCAGGTGACCAAATCCGGATTCATATTCGTGTTTGATCGGGAGACGGGAGCGTTACTTTTTCCCGTCGATGAAGTGCCGGCACCGCAGTCCTCGCTCGCGGGTGAGATCGCTTGGCCAACTCAACCCGTGCCGCAGTTGCCGGCTCCGTTCACTCGACAATCCCTGGAGGTGGATGATATCGGCCGCCTGGCACCGGATCGAGCCCAGCTTCAGGCGGTCTTTCGCGCGGCTCAAACCGAGCGATTCGCCCCTTTTAACGAAACAGAAACCATCCTCTTTCCCGGGTTTGACGGAGGTGCCGAATGGGGCGGGGCGGCGGTGGATCCGGGCGGCGTACTCTATGTCAATGCGAACGAGATGGCATGGGTCGCCCGTTTGCGTAAAACGCCTCGAGCAGTGGAATCCGATGAACTGTCGGCTGGTGCTCGCCAATACAGGTTGTTTTGTTCGGCCTGTCACGGTGAGGAGCGACAGGGAATTGCCGCAAGCCAGGTGCCTGCGTTGGTTGATGTTTCCTCCCACCTGTCGCGGGCTGAGATAGCCATGGTGATCAGGGCAGGCAAAGGCATGATGCCGGGTTTCTCCGCGCTGCCCGGGGCGGACCTTCAGGTGTTGTTGGATTATCTGCTTAATCAAGAAAAAGTCGAAGGACCGCCAAAGGACAGCACGAAGGCATCCCAACCAGACTCCAGTATTGAGACTCCTTATGAACTCGCGGGCTACGTCCGGTTTGTCGATCAGAACGGATATCCCGCGATAAATCCGCCATGGGGAACGCTTACGGCGATCGATCTCAATACCGGTGAACATCGTTGGCAAATCCCGTTGGGCGCGTTTAAGACGCTTTCTGATCAAGGGCATCCGCCAACTGGAACCGAAAATTATGGCGGTCCGATCGTCACGGAGGGAGGGCTTCTTTTTATCGCGGCGTCGAAAGACGGAATGTTTCGTGCTTTCGACAAGACGACCGGACAGTTGTTGTGGGAATACGCGCTTCCCGCGCCTGGATTTGCCACACCGGCGACCTATCAAGTGGGCTCAAAACAGTTCGTGGTCGTGGCGGCAGGTGGCGGCAAGCTCGGCACCGCCAAGGGCGATAGTTACATTGCTTTTTCCCTCCCCTAGTTTCCGTTTTTTCAGGGAAACATGCCTCCGACCCAGTAGTGATCGGTGGATTCTACCCGGAGGTTTCGGCGATTGGCCTCGAGCCACCGACCGGTTAAGGGCGTCGAGTTCTGCAAATGTTGATTGAGGGTGGGAATCGACGGAAGCGGAGAAAATGGCGCTGCGCTCGAGCCAGCTGGGTGCGGAGGCGGCACCATTCTAACCTGACTCGAATTCGCGGCGGCGGCGGGGAGGGGCGGCGGATTAATGGATATAGGTCGAAGAAACTCCATCACCACTGGGCTTCAGGGTGGGGCGAGATATCACCTGCACCCGGCGAACTTAGGGGTAATGGAGAGACCGAGATGGCACTACTTGGTAATCCGGTATTTGGCCAATTGGGCTTCTTGCACTCGCATGGCGCGTTGGCCGAACTTATCGTAGGAAAGCCCTGAGAGTTCCTCGATGATGGCTTCGATCATGGCTTGGCCGTTTATATTCCGGCGTGATTCTTTCTGCGCTAGGAGTTGAGTTTTCAGACGATTAACTAACTCATCGCCGTGGCGTTGATAGGCATCGATCAAGAGGTAGCGAACGCCCCAGCTGTTTTTGTGGTGCAGTTTCATGACCGACTCGGGCTTGTTTTGGGCTTCCCGGGCTTCCCCTTTGTTCCAGTTGAGCGCGTCGAGGCCAATACCGAGGGCGCGGGGCGACTCGCCCAGACGTTTGGTCAGCATGTGCAGCGCGTAGATCTCCTCGGCACCCTGTAGTTTGATTGTGACTACGTCGGAGAGAAATCGAGCGAAAATCGGATCGAACCATTTACGATCAGTGACGTAGATCCGCTCTCCTTTGATGTGGCTCTGGCATTCGTTGTTAAAGCCACCGCGGAAGCGGGTGTCCCGACGGGCCACCCAGCTAAACGGGTCGTAGATAAAATAAAGGTTGGCGACAAACGTCTCTTGTAAACGAGTGAGTTCCTCCGCCGTAATATTGTCATTGGAGTAGAAGATGGGGTAGGTGAGTTTTACTTCTTTGAAGGCGTAGGAAGGCACTTCAGAGGGCAGCCCTCTCTCGATGAAATGAAACCCCCGCAGGGTATCTAGATTAAGGCCCTGTTCTTTACTGGTAAAAAACGAACTATTAAAGTTGTTGGGATTACGTTGGTAAAAGACGTCCCATTTGGCGGTGATGCGCCGTTCCCAGCTTTGCGTTTCAGGATTAAAATTAATGTCATCCGCGTATTTAGAATTCGGTTTTTGAGGAGCGGTTGCAGCGAGATGATCCAGATCCCAAGCAACGAGAGCATCGATTTTGAAGAAGGGCTTTTTTATGAGTCGAGCGACGATCGAGCGTTCTCGTCGGAGCCATTGGGATCGATCGAGTTTAAATTCTTGGAACTCGAATGCCTGCGATAGCACGTTCATCTCCTGCTCAAAACGTTCGCCCAGTTCGATGCGAAACTTCATGTGTTTGAATTCGTCCGAAACCAATTTCCGGTGGAAGCCGAGCAGCAGCTTATTGAATGAGGTGGCGAAATCGAAAACCACCTGATTGTCGCCAAGATAATCCTTGCGCGTGAAGCCGTCGATGATGGGGATTTTACCGCCGTAAGCTGAGACGCTGAAGGCATCCATCATGACGATACCATCGCTCATTTCTGCTGAATCTTGAGCCGTCAATGGGGCGGGGAGAGTCAGAGCGAGGGAAAGAACGAGGAAGGAAAGCTGGCGCGTGGGTGTGTGCATCTGGGGTAGCAAGTATCGGACTACGGGCGAGTGCCGACAGGAAAGAGAGCCCCGATGGTTTCGGGGGAGAGAGATTCTTGTCGAGGTGGAATTTCATTCTCGGCGTAAGCGTGCAACTTGCCCGTGGTGGTTTACCGGGAGCGAAAGCGTTTTTGTTGGGCGATTTGAAGTTCTGATTGAGAGGAGTAATGGGGGTCTTGAATTTGCGGTGGTTTGAGTTTACGCCGTTGAATCATGATATTGCCCGACACCCCGTCTGTTAGATTTCCGACCTTCATTCGGCGGATCGTTTTCACCTCGTTGCTACTGGGCGGTTGGTTCAATTCATCTGGCGACGAGGTGTTTCGCGTTTTCGCTCCCGATACGAAGAACAATCAACTGCTGAGCGTGCGCGTGACGATCACGGATGCTGGTGTCGGTCTGCAGGTGGAGAAGCCTTTGGGGTTGAGCTTCTCGCCCAACGAGGCGACGGCGCATCCGAACGGGAAGAACCTCATTATCGGAGGAATGGCCGCGAGCGGCGCGGTGGCGGCCACGGTCGAGATCATGGGCGACGGTAGTTTGCGCCAGACGGCGAAGACCGGGGTCGGCCAACCCGGAGGTTATATTAGCGTGGATCGAACGGGGCGGTATTTTTTGTCGTCGCACTACGGTAGCGGAGCGGTGGCGAGTCATGCGGTCGACGAGAATGCCGCAGTGGGAGCGGTGATCACCTCGACCAGAACGCCGAATTTGGAGGCTCACTGCATTATCACGACGCCAGACAATCGTTTCGTCTACGTCCCCTGCGTGAAAGACAGTAATGCCCTGTTCCAGTATGCGTTTGACGAGAAGACGGGGCAGTTAAGTGCCCTCGAACCTTTCGATGCCAAACCACCGGTGATGTTCGGTCCGCGTCATGTGGTTTATCATCCGACGTTGCCCATCGCCTATTTTAGTAATGAGCAGCAACTCGGCGTGAGCGTTTATGCTATCGGTGATGACGGCCAACTGACCGCCCGCCAACATGCGACGAGCATGCCGCGCCGCACGCCTTTTGAAAAAGGGAAACGTGATCTCAGTGGTTCGAGCCTAGTCCTGTCGCCCGACGGTGAACGGTTGCACCTGGCCGTCCGTGACTTCGGGGGTAACGAAGACAGCGTCTTCACCTTTCGCGTGGAAGCGGATGGGAAACTCAGCCTGCTCAACCGGACCCGGGTCGGCAAAATCCCGGTGAAATTAGCGACGTCTCCGGCCGGGAAGCACCTACTGATTAGCGAATCGGGTGACGCGCGTCTGGCGATCTACGAAACGCACGCTGATGGAACGATGACGCGGGTCGCCGCGATCGAGTGGCCGAGTGGACCGCGTGACCTAGTGGTGGTGCAGGCTCGGTAACGCCCCGGGGGGCTATGCGTCGAATTTCGCGAGCCATTGGTTCACTGATTCGTGGGCTGTTTTGAGGTGATGAATCGCTATCTCATCGGGGATTTCTTGTTCGTCGACCAGGCCGCGACCGCGGTGTCGGTTGCGGATGTAGGCACCGCAGAGGTGGGCGCCGATCGCGCCGGGATTTAGAAGAAGTCCGGCCACGGTTTCGGCATACCAATTGCCGTCGGTGAGTGCATAAGAGCCCTCGCGGTAGGTGCCGCTCTCGTCGGTGACTTTGGCCCGGTTGGCGGTGCCGTCGGCCATGAGGACGGGCATGCCGGTGGCATTGTGCCAATATTGCAGGCGTTCGACCGGGTTTTTGAAATCTTGAAAACTGAGCACGTCCACGAACGGGATGGCGGCGTTAATGATTTCGAGTGGCAGGCGAGCATTGGCCTCGTAGCGATCGCCCAGAATGAGGTGATGCGGATCGTAGCGCCGAATAGCATCATGCGTGACTTGGTAGTAGCGCCGCGCCATGGCCGAGAGCTCCTGCCGACCGACGTCGGACTGCAAGCGCTCGGGGTCGAACATGGGGCCCCGCCAATGGGTGGACGATTGGGTATGCACCCAAGTGGGACAATCGGAGTAAAAGTAGCCGATGAGCTGGGATTCGTTTCGAAGGCGGCCGCAGTGGGCCCGGGCGACGTAATCGCACCAATCTTCGAACGCCGGGCTAAACAGATCGGGATTCCGGTCCGATTGATTCCATTGGTGGGTCTCGATGAAGGGTAACAAGTGACAGAAGGGCATCTCGAGTGCGCGATATTCCTCCAAGGTAAACGCTCGGGTATGCGCGTGTTGGCGCACGCTGATTTCCTGTACCCAGCCAACGGAATTAAATCCCCAAGACCGCAGATTCGGCGCGACGGATTCGCGAATCCACTTGAGGGTATCGTTATCGTAGTGCTGTTCCCAGCGGGCCAGGTTTTCCGGGTAACGGAGTGAGGACGAATCGATGTGATTGAGACCCGTCGAAAAGAAGGGCTGGCGATCCGGGGTGAGCAAAATCCAACGGTTGCCGCGTCGGCCGAGCGTAAAGAAGCCGTCGGCGGCCGTCTGCGTGGTGGCGACGGCTCGCGTGGTGGCGCTGGCTCGCGTGGTGGCGCTGGCTCGCGTGGTGGTGCCAAACGACGTGGTGGGGCCGGCGAGGTAGGCGGCCGCGGCGGGGGCGGTGAGGGAAATGAAGTCGCGACGTTTCATGGTTGGGGTGAGCGCGCCGGATGAATTGAGGTGGATAGACCTACCGCAGTGATTGGCGGAACAGGTCGGTCTGCCCGGTGTAGTTGGCGTTGTTAGAATTCACGGCCCAATCATGAGCTTGATTGATTGTGGCCATCGCGGCCTGCGGGTCGCCTGCCGCCGCCTGAATCTTGGCTTTTAATAAACCGTAGCGCGGGTCCTCGGCTTTTTGATCCAAGGCGGTGTTGATCCAAGCGAGAGCGGCGTCGAGATCACCGCCGTTGTGCAGGTTGTATTCGGCAGCTTGGAAGTAGGTTTGGTCGGGGACCTTGGCGGGGGTTTCGAGGAGCATAGCCATTTGCCCGGAGATCTTTTTGTTTACCTCCACGGTGAACGGAATGTTCACCACGGTGTTTGCCCAACGTAGTTCCAGGTTTACCGAATCGGTTTGGAGGTCGGCAAATTGGAGGGTGAAGGATTCGACGTAGTCGGCGGAATTACGCGCTGGGGCGTCGAATCGAAAAATATCGTCGGCCTGCTGATACACGTCGCCGGCGAGACTGCGCATCTTGATGTTACCATGGATGATGATCGTCCAAGTGTCCGCTTGCGGGATGGTGTAGAGCGCGTAGGTTCCGGCCTCGATGGGCTGGCCGCCGATCGTCGCGGACTCGGTGAGAGTGAGCTTGGTCGAGGCGTTGGCGCCGGTGCGCCAGACTTCACCGTAAGGAACCAAGCCGCCCATCACTTCCCGGCCTTTGGCGGAAGGACGGGAGTATTCGAGGGCGATTTCAGTGAGCCCCACCTGTTGAGTGATTTTGGTGATCGGACTCAGGGTGGGCGTTTGCAGCCGTTGGGCAGTAGCGAAGCAGGCGGTCAAGATCACGCCGGTGATCACAAAAAACTTTTTCATAGGGTAAGAGCAGGGGGGAAGCTTTCGGGGGGGGGATTCGAATTGAGAGTGGGGGCAATCGGGCCGACTTCGAGACCGGAATTGAGGCAAGACAACGGTTGCTTGATCCCGGAGCGATTTTTCTGATTGGAGTCACGGTCAGGGTGTGATTTTTTTCGGATTCGGTTGACGCGCCGTAAACTTTACCCCTGTTACTTCCGAGCGTCCGGCGGTTAACTCGAACGAATCCACCCCATGTATTGTGACCCCAAACCCCTAGAGCGCCGAACTTTTCTAAAAGGCATCGCGGGGGCGACATTGTCGCTCCCTTTTCTCGATGCGATGGCAAAAGGTTCGGTTGGTCAGACATCGGCGGTGCCGATGCGGATGGTATGCGTGGGCGTGGGATTAGGATTCGTGCCCAAACTGTTTTTTCCGGATCAAACGGGGCGGGGCTATGAACTGCCCCATCTGCTTGAACCACTGGAGCGGCATCGCGATGGATTCTCGGTTTTTTCGCAATTGGATCATGGCCCTGAAGGCATCGAAGGACATCGAGGGGTGCATGCTTTTCTGACGGGAGTGTTGGCCAAGAATTCCAAAGGAATGCCGGAAGCCAATATTTCGGTGGATCAAAAAGCCGCTCAGTTTGTTGGGGCGCAAACTCGGTTTCAATCGCTGCAATTGGCCTCAGGGGGGATTGATCCGGACAACATGATTTCGTGGTCGAGTGCCGGAGTGGCGCTGCCTCAAGTCGCGAATTTGAATGTGCTGTATGGGTTGCTCTTTCAGCGCACGGATCCGTCGCAGGTTCAGCAACTGCAAGATTCTTACGAAGATCGTTTGAGCATACTGGATTTGGTCAAAACGGATGCCGACCGGTTGATGGCTCGCGTGGGTCACCGCGATAAGGAAAAACTGGACCGTTATTTTACGACCATCCGGGAGGTGGAGAATCGACTTACGCAGTCGCGACTTTGGCTCGATAAGCCCAAGCCGGTGGTGGGCTACACCCTCCCGCCCGGAGCGGATGGGCTGACGTTTGCCGAGCGGATTCCACTCTATTACGATCTGATGGCCCTCGCGTTGCAGACGGACTCGACGCGGGTGATCACGTTCAGTTCAAACGATATCGGATCGGATAACGGCGGCCTGGGGGTGACGCGCGGTTATCACCAGTTAACCCATCATGGGAGAGTGGAATCCTACCTCCAAGAATTGGCCAAAATCGAACGTTTCCACACGACGCAGTTTGCGCGGTTCCTGGATCAATTGAAGGCAGTGGATGAGCCCAACGGGAAGACGCTTTTCGACAATACCATGTCGTTGTTGGGCAGCGGCATGGGCAATGCCAGCTCGCACAGCAACAAAGACCTGCCACTCCTGCTCGCGGGCGGCGGTTTTCGCCATGGTGAGCATCTGCGCTACGCGAAGGACAAAGGCCGCGGCACGGAGACGCGGGCGGCGAACTTGTTTGTATCGATGTTACAGCAGTTCGGCTTGGAGCTTGATCAGTTCTCCAGTTCATCGGGCACCTTGACGGGCCTGGAAACCGCCTAATGCAGCGACGGCTTAAAACAAGGTCTTGGGGCCGGGGGCTACGCCGACAATTGAGTTGGAGCGTGGTGGGGCTTTGGGCGTTTTCGTCGGGGGCGTGGTCGGCTACGCTCTCCGAGCCGACCGGACTGCCGCCGATGGCCCATGCCTTCGTGGCGGAGTATTGCGTGGGCTGTCACGGTGAGGAAAAACAAAAAGGGGATCGTCGGTTGGATGGATTGACGGGCGACTTTTCTGATCACGGAAATCTTATGCTGATCGAGGAGATGCTCGATATGCTCAATTTGGGCGACATGCCGCCGGCGGAAGACGACGTGAAACAACCGGGCCTGGCCGAAACGCGAGGGATGGTCGATTGGCTGACGGAGACGCTGACGGTGGCCGCGGAGACGCGGATTCCGGACTCGACGGTGATGCGCCGGCTCAACCGGGACGAGTATGGCAACACCCTTCGTGATCTGCTGGGCGTGCACGCCGAGTCCTTCGATGTCACGGCCGATTTCCCGCGGGATGTCGTGGTCGATGGCTTTGATAACATCGGCGAATCATTGGTGCTGTCCGACTTCCAACTGAAGCGATACCTGGAAGTCGCTGAGGTGTATTTGGACAAGGCAATCCGCTTCGAATCGAATCAACCCGAGTCTCAGACATTGCGATTTACAGCCAACGATTTTGGCGGAGTGCGGCCGGAAGAACGAACCCGGGCACCGGTGACCTGGAGGATCAACTTTCAGGGCAAGTACTTGGATATCGGGCACGGTGAGCCCGTGGAGCGTCACCCGAACTATCCGATCGCATTTGCGAAGAAAGGCGTACCCGAAGACGGCTATTACCAGATCGTGGTGCGAGCCGAAGCGATTAACCGATTGGATCACCCCTACACGGAGGCCGACTTCAAGATCGATTTTTCGGAGCCAATGAAAATGGGTTTGGTCATCGCGCCGGACGCCCGACTGCTCGCGAAATCTGCTTACAAGGGACGGCGCGAGGTGGCCGTGTTTGAATTGGCAGATGAAGTGCCGGGCGATTATGCCGCCACCGTCTGGCTGGAGAAGGGCAGCACGCCGTTTGTGCATTGGGTCAACGGGGTAGCCAGCAAACCTACGATCACCCGGGTGGCGGCGAAGTATCACCCCGAAGTGGTGCGAACGGAGGACTACATGCTGCAGGAAGGGTTGGTCGCGGCGAAAAATCTTAATCACAAAACCATCGGCGAGGTTTACGAAGGGCCGCGCCTGCGACTGCACAGCATGGAGATCATCGGCCCTGCCTACGACAGTTGGCCGCAGCGCAGTCACGGGATGCTCTTCGGCGCGGAGACCGAGGTGGCGCGAGTCGATATTGACCGAACTCTGATCGAATTTGGTCACCGGGCATTTCGGCGCCCTCAGACGCAGGAAGATGTTCAGCACTACGCGGATTTCGTGCGTCAGCAACAGGCGCTGGGGAAGTCACCGGAGGCGGCGTTAAAACTAGGTTTGGCGGCCATGCTCAGTTCACCCAAGTTTCTGTATCTCGATGAAGGAGATGAGTCCGTTGACCGTGAGGTGGATGCCTATCAACTCGCGTCCCGATTGTCCTATTTTCTGTGGAGTTCGATGCCGGATGAAACATTGTTCCGCTTGGCGGAAACTGAACAATTGAATCGGCCCGAGGTGCTCAAGGCACAGGTGGACCGCATGCTGCAGGACAAAAAATCGGAGGCGTTCGTCGAACGATTCACCGATGCTTGGCTGCGGCTCAACACCTTGGGTAGCATGCTACCGGACGAGAAGGAATTTGAAAACTATTACACGCAGCGTCTCGAGCAGGCGATGCGGATGGAGACGCGGAAATACTTTGCGAACTTACTCGATCACAACGGACCGATTGAGGATTTTCTCGATAGCGACTACACCTTTTTGAACGGACCGCTCGCGAAACATTACGGACTGTCGGACATCCATGGAGAAGCGTTTCGTCGAGTGCACTTGCCGGTCGATTCGCCTCGGGGCGGTTTGTTGGGTCAGGCCAGTGTTTTAACGGTGACGGCGAATGGGGTGGAGACCTCACCCGTCGTCCGAGGCGTTTGGGTATTGGAGAATATTTTAGGCACGCCGCCGTCGCCGCCACCGCCTGATGTGCAGCCGCTGGAACCGGACACGCGGGGCGCGACCACGATTCGCGAACAATTGGTGAAACATCGCGACGTCCCGGCGTGTGCGGACTGTCATGCCAAAATTGACCCGCTTGGTTTTGCGCTCGAGTTCTTTGATCCGATCGGCGGTTACCGGGAAAACTACCCGGGGCCGGGAGCGGGACGGAACCGAAAGCCAGGCCAACCGATTGATGGCGCGGGTGAACTTCCATCGGGCGAAACCTTCGCTGATGCGACGGGACTCAAACGCGTCTTGCTCGAACGAAAAGACCGTTTTGCCCAAACGCTGACCGAGAAGTTGATGATCTACGCGACCGGACGGGAAATGACTTTTCGCGATCGGAGGGAGATCACCGCGATCGCGACCTCGGATTCGGATTCACCACTCGGATTGCGCGACTTGGTGACTGCCGTGGCGGGCAGTGAAATTTTCCGCAATCGTTAGAAGTGGCGGGATCCGAATTCCCGATTGCTAGAAAGTAGTTGTGGTGGTGCGTCGGAAAATCGTTTCGGTGACTAGTAATGAAACCCCGTGCCCGTGTGATTACCCTGATGATTGTGGTTGGTATTTCCGGGCTATCGGCGGAGCGCATTTCGTTGAAGGCGCGGTCAAGTGAGTTGGATCCGATGGCGCGAGAGTATCCGGCAATCAATTTCGGGTTTGGTTCGGCGGAAAAACCGGCGGATTGGCAACGGGCGTCGGTTGATCCGGCGGTGACGTCGCGGGGTGAATTGGTGATTTGGCTGATGGGCGAAAATGACGAATTTTTTGAACAGTTGAATCAGTATGGTTTGCATGTGATTCAGCCGCACTACGCACGGGATTGGTTTGGATTACTTTGTCAGCCCAGTCCCCGGGATGAAGCCGCGCGCGGAGCCGTGCGGCTGGAAGCGGCGACGGGGGAGGACTTCAGTTCTGAGCTTAACTTGGCTCCGCCGGATGGAATGATGGAGCGGTCGCGGCGGTTTTTGATCTGGCTCGCGCAAGAACACCCGGAGGGCGAATGGGATCAATTTCTGACGGCGGATAAATCGACGGTGCGGTGGGATAAGGTGATCATCTCCGGGTCGTCGCATGGCTCGACGACGGCCGCGAGATTTGCGAAGCATCAAGAAGTGGCGCGGGTGGTCATGTTATGCGGTCCGCGTGATCAAGATCAGAGTTGGCAGGCGGGGCCATCGGCGACGCCGGCGAATCGGTTCTTTGGGTTCACTCACCTGCTCGATGACGGTTGGACGGGCCATCACTATTGCCGCTCTTGGCAACTGCTCGGACTGCAGGGGATGGGGCCGATCGCGAATGTCGACGATACGTCACCGCCGTATGGTAATACACGTCGATTGGTGTCGGCGGCGGATGTCAGTGGTGACCCGAAGCGAGCTCATGGCGCGGTGCAACCGAGGAGCAGTTCGCCGAAAACGGCGAACGGGGACTATCGCTACGAGGACGTCTGGCGATACCTCTACACCCACCCGGTTGATTTGGTCGGCGAGGCGGCGGATAACGCGCCGTTTTGCACCGTGGATCATGCGTCTCCCTAGATCGATAAGAGGAGAGGCGCGGTGCTTGCAACGAGGGCGAGGGTGAGGTCTGTTGCTCTTCAGCAGTTTTAACCCCCAGACTGATATGAGTGTAGACTCCCTGGCTGATTCGAAGAAAAACGTCCGACTCCTGTCGCTCGATGTTTACCGTGGGTTGATCATGGTGACGTTGGCGTTTGGTGGCTTCGGTCTCGCGCGGACGGCATCGCTCCACTTGGCGGAAAATCCGGAGTCCGGAGTTTGGTCATTTTTACAGTATCAGACGACGCACGTGCAATGGATCGGGTGCAGTTACTGGGATCTCATCCAGCCCTCGTTCATGTTTATGGTCGGGCTATCGATGGCTTATTCTTATGTGAAGCGTCAGCGGGAAGGGCACTCTTACCGACGCATGTTGGGACATGCGATGGGGCGTTCACTCATCCTGATTGCTCTGGGGATTTTTCTGACGTCTGGCGGGCCGCTCACGCGGTGGTGGTTCACGAACGTGCTCACCCAAATTGGTTTGGGATACACCTTCCTGTTTTTACTGTGGGGAAGGCCGATAAAAACCCAGGCTGTGGTCGCTGGAGGCGGGTTGGTCGCGACATGGTTGATGTTTGTTTTGTATCCGTCGGCGGGGCTGAATTTTGGCAAAGGGGGGCCGGACGTGGGCGTGTCGCCGCAGTGGGCGCAGGAGCATTTGGTCGACGTGGATCCTTCATGGCATAAGAACGCCAATGTGGGTCACGCGCTTGATGCTTAGGCGTTGAATCTGATGCCGACACGCACGCTTTTTGCGGGAGAAGGATCTACCGAATTCCGTAAACCTTTTACGGCCAATCCGGGTGGTTATCAGACGCTCAATTTTTTGCCGTCCTTGGTGACCATGCTCTTCGGTATGATGATCGGAGAGTTGTTACGGTCAAAGCGGGAGGAATCAGCAAAACTGAAACTACTCCTTGCCGCCGGGGTGGGTGGGTTGGTGCTCGGTTGGGTTCTCGGCGTGACCGGAGTCAGCCCAATCGTGAAACGGATTTGGACCCCATCGTGGACGTTATTTTCGTCCGGGTGGTGTTGTCTGATTCTGGCTACGCTCTATTGGGTGATTGATATCAAAGGGTATCGCCGGTGGACTTTTCCATTGGTGGTCGTCGGCATGAACTCCATCGCGATCTATAGTATGGACCTATTGCTCAAACCGTGGGTGGCGAAATCGCTAAAAATTCACTTGGGCGACGAGATCTTCCTGGTGGCAGGACCGCACTACGAACCGATGCTGCAAGCTACGCTGACCGGGCTGTGCCTCTGGACTATCTGCTGGTGGATGTATCGCCAAAAACTGTTTGTGCGAATTTAGGGGGTAGCTGTTTCGATTGAGATCTTTGGACGCCTCAAGTGACGTTGCGGCGTTCGACGGAGCCGCTCCTTACAAAGCGGCATTGAAAATGACGTTTCGCACGCGCCCCTTGGCGGGGTCGTAGGTCGAGGAGAAGTAGAAGCTCCCGCCGCCGAAGGGTGATAGTAGCACGGTATCGGGTTGGGTGTTCATACTTCGGAAATTGGGTAGATCTGTCGTGGAGATATGGCAGCCTTGTCCGACGATCAACTTCTCACCATCCCTCAAAATTCCGTAGTATCTGAGGTAGTAATCACCGAGAGCATACTGGGGCTTTTCTGAAAACCGACGATCTGGGCGAGAAAAAAGTTTAATCAACGCAGCTTCAAAATCGCGAACCTCATTGCTCGATGGCACCCAAGATCCTAGGGAATGCTCAAGCGGTAAAATTAGTTGAGCGGCGGGAGCAGATTCTTCAACGGGCCGGCAGCCGGTGAGGGCGATTAAGACTGCGACAGATAGGGTAAGCCTCATCTGTTTCCGTCATTTTTTACGAAATAATTCAGCGATGATCAATCCCCTGATCGAAAGTAATCTAAGGAAGGAACAGGCCGTGCCCCCTGGGACCGGCCGAAACAAATTGGGCGGGCGGAAAAAGTCAGCCCGACGGTGGCCTGATTGAATCGGTAAGAACCTGGTGAACTGGCATTCGGATAGTCGCCGGTTTCAGATGGTCAAACCAGATCCTGTTTTCAATCTTCAGATTTCCTTTTCGTGGGTCCATTTGTGAACCTTGGCCAGGGTCTGTATTAAGCATTTAATCTCTTCGAATTCCCGCATCTCTCCGTCCCGCTTCGCGCCCCCCGAGCACGAGCACAGGCCGTGGGGCACCGGCATAAGTGCTCGGCGGGCGTTCCCGCCAGACCCGCACTTGTTCCGGGCGAAACCAATACGGCTGGTTACACTCTAACCGGAGCGGATGCGACTGACCGTTTCACCTTCGCGCGAGTCGAGTGGGCTCTCTTCACTCACGCGCCATCCGGTGCCCGCGTCAGCATATCCTATCGTTCCCTTTCTCGGCCGAAGCCTGTTGTGGGGGAGCGGGAGCCAGACTCTAGCGCGAATGATAGGGCGGTTTAAAATGTGCGGAGGACTCGCATTCTCTCCGACAGACTATAAGCTTTGGGCATCAACTTCATTCTCTCTCGGCAAATTTCCCTACTCTTAGCACCATGAATTTAGAAATCTTCGGTTCGGGGTATTGGTTTACATCACTGGCGGCAGGTTTACTCGGCGCCTTAGCTATGGAGGGCATCATGGCGTTGATTGGTCGAGTCGACTGGGCCAAGGGCAGTATGATCGTCGCCCTCGGCGGTCTGGTCACCGGTCGCCGCGAGAACGCCTTTCGCACGGGTGTGATCATCCACGCGATCTCGGCCATAGTCTTTGCGTTGATCTACAACGCCGCGATGATGCAGATTGGTTTTTCTCGGTTTCCTGAGGCCTTCTTTATCGGAACGGGCTTCGGCGTGATGCACGGCATCATGGTGAGCCTCGGCCTCGTCTGGGTTATTGCAGAGCAGCACCCGTTGGAAGAATTCAGTGATGCGGGATTTGCGGTCGGCCTGAGGCATCTAGCTGGACACATTGTTTTCGGCGCAGTCGTAGGTTTGGTCGTCGCGGTAGCGTCATCTCTCAGCTGAACGCACCGCTCGATCAGGAAGGCGCTGGCAGGGGTTCCGGTCGGCGGGAATTTTAATTATACTGCCTCCGAAATTCTTCCCGCGAGTCTTACGGAAGGTATCGTTGGCTGAATAACGTCACTGTGAGTTGTGCCGACCCAAAGGAGGCGAACGGGGCAAACGCTTAAAATTCAATGCGCCTCTTTTATCCTGGACCGTAGGATAGACACAGACGTCTAATGCGTGGATCGCGGTGCGGTTATTGATGCGACAACCCCGCACGGTGATTTTTTGAAATAATCTCGGCGATACGTATATCAAGCGTTTGACCCCTTTTGGATTCCTCGGCGATACGTATATCAAGCGTTTGACCCCTTTTGGATTCCTCCTCCTTTTGGATTCCTGACCCCTGCTTTATTTTCCCTTCGGCGGTGCGACGGACTGAACTGGTCAAACCCGACGGCGGGGTACGCTTGCTAGGCACCCCGACTCAAAATCATGAAACATTGGACTGACCCCTTTTTTTTTCCCCCTTTTTTTTCCCCGAATTAACGAGTAGCAGCCTGACCCATTCGGATTGCGACCATCGGATTACCCGCGGGTCTTAATGTCTCCTCAGACGGATCCGTCCGGTATCTTCGAGAAGTGCGAGTGGGTGGCCACCAATCCGATTTCGTTGGCGTCTGATTGTTCCAAGACGATCGTGCAGCGTCCGACTCTCGAGGCAGTGCCACGGGGGTCACCTTTTCGACTGGAACTCCAAAGTGAAGTGACTGTTACGCTGTAATTACTTGCTGTTATCGTTCGAATTGAGTCACGGGTGAAGGTGAAATCCGAAGTTCCCTGCCAAACGGGTGTCCACTGGTTTGCGATCAGCTCATTCAAGTTGTCGACCTCTTTGACCACCGTGCCGAAAGCATATACCTCGGGATGAAATAGGGGACGTCCTCGTTCCAGTTCATTTTTTTGGATGCAACCTTCAAAAGTATGAAGCCATCTTAAAGCATTCTCTCTCACTTGTTTTGTCGGGTGATGATCGGTCATTTGGTGTAGTCAAACTACTGAACTAATACGAAATTGATTTTCCGGCGAACGAATCAAGACCACCCGCTAGAATGTTGAGAATCTTCAGCCGCAATCTATCTTGGACGCAAATCTGGGTGAGGTTGCGGGATAACGGATTTAAGCTCGAGAAAAACCGCTGGGAATCTTCGCACCGATTGATCGTAGCGCTTATGGGGTGATCCCACTTTCTTTCCAGCGATCACCGCGTGCTTCAATCCACTCGAAATTATTCACCCGGGCAGCTGCAGATTGATTGTTTTGGAAAGGAGTTTCCTCTTTCACGGCATCATCATTTGATTCCGGCAAGAGGTTCGCGAAGGGGCCATGTCGTGTTTTGTGGGTTTTTCCTCAACCGCCAAAGCTAGCCGAGCGCGGTATCTGCCTTTCCCATAGAGAGGTTCTCCCCCAGCCAGACCACTGAGGGGGGCAGAAAAAAGGGTGCAGAAAAAAGGGTCAATCCTTACTGTTTGACATTTTGGAATGAGTTGAATTGATGAGGAGGTGGCAAGGAAACTAAGATTTGAATCTGAAGGTGGTCTCTACCACGTCATCAATCGAGGGAACCAGCTTAGC
>Ga0209390_10004998_pt1 | contig 19287 bp, 15 predicted proteins | sample BON01_FD_187212 | JGI IMG/M metagenome (GOLD analysis project Ga0209390, IMG submission 187212) | Freshwater microbial communities from Lake Bonney liftoff mats and glacier meltwater in Antarctica - BON-01 (SPAdes) (version 2) | ecosystem: Environmental > Aquatic > Freshwater > Ice > Glacier...
GTACAAGGTGTAGGCGCATAGCTCCAAGAGCATACCTCCAAGTGCATAGCTGCAAGTGCATAGGCATAGCGACACATAGGCATAGCGATAGGCCGCATCTATGTGTCGCAGCGACACATAGATGCGGCTTGATACCACGACATGCATGCGGCATGATACCAAGACACACCCTTGAAAGCCGCGTTTCAAGGGCATATCTATCGGTATGCAAGGGCATATGTGTGGGTATGGCAGAGAGATGCAGCAAGAGAGAGGCAGCAAGAAAGAGGCAGGCAGAGAGATGCAGCAAGAGAAATGCAGCAAGAGAGATGCAGCGAGAGAGATGCAGGCAGAAAGATGCAGCGAGAGATGCACCCAATGCTACACACCACACTCAAGAGTTTTGTGGGTATGGGTGCGGACAGGGTGGGGTATGGACACACCTTTGCAGCGCAGGATGAAAGCGACCAGGCGCTGGCTGCCTATCGAACTGCCTCCCGCTTCTTTTCCGGTATGTCATGCACCCACCCAAAGAGGCTGTGTGACTCATGACTCATGGCTCATCATCAGTTGAGGCGTGCTTTAAGTCGAGACGTGCTTTTTGAAGACGTCCTTGTGTCAAGCGAGGAGTCGATAGGTAAAGACATGAATGTCCGAGGACATAGCCATAGGGAATGAGGTAGGATTGCGTCTCGACTCAAGTCTTGACCACTTGACTATCTATGGTCATGGAGTTATGGGTTCAAGACATGATGTATGGGTATGCGTATGGATACATCTATGCGTATGCCTATCGATACATCTCGCTTCAGGCCCAGTCGCCCTTGCCCTCTGTCTCGCGACGCATCCTGCTGATATGTACGCGAGGTGCTTAATGAGAGACCTCTCCTGCGACCTGTGTCTGGTGCTACCTTGCACATGAGGCACATGAGGCACATGAGACATGAGACATGAGTCAGAGACCTCTCCTGCGACCTGTGTCTCGTGACATGAGTCAGAGACCTCTCCTGCGACCTGTGTCTCGTGCTACCTTGCGTCACCTTGTTGCCCTCTAGGTTGCGTCACCTTGTTGCTCTGCCCTCTTGCCCCTTACCTTGCGTCATCTTGTTTCCCTGCCCTGCCCTGCAGTGTGTGCCCTGCAAAAGAGCGGGTTTCTGCCAGTCAACACAAGGAGGAGAAGAGCAAAAAAAAAAGCCACGTAATCAGTGTGGGTGTCAAGGTGTGAAAGCAAGGTGGTGTGGCACATGGTGAAAGCAAGGAGGTGTGGCACATGCGCAGGCTGCCACGTACCACCGCTGTGCATAGGCATGGAGTATGCCAAGACGGGCAATCTTCAAGTCTCGGACCAGTTCTTGGCCCACACCCTCACCATCTGCGCGATGGACCCTCTGGTATATAATGAAATAGGCGTCCTCCGCTACCTCCAGGTCTGTCCATGCCTCATTCAATACTCGCCCTCCGTTGTACCTGCCCTCTCCCACGGCCCTCTCTCACTCTCGCCCGGCCTCTTGCCTCAGCGCCTGCACGGTGCGCCCGTGTGGGAAGGGAAGGGTGGGAGGACAGACTAGTCTAGTGCCCGGCTGGACGGACTCGTAAGTTGCACGCTACAGATACTGTCACTCGCTAGTTGCGCGCTACAGATACTGTCACTCGTAAGTTGCGCGCTACACACCCAGTCAAGACCCCTACAGGTGCTTACGAGTCCGTCCCTACAGGTGGGGTCAAGGCAGGGTCTCTGGTCTTTCTAGTCTAGAGACCAAAAAATGAAAAAAAGTAGAGTCAACAATATTGAGAAAATTTGTAGAAAACGGATAGTTGACAGGCATCGGTCATCAATGACCGATCTCACATCTCATGTGCGCATACCTTCTATCTCAAAAAAAATGAAACAGGAAAGTTTTGGAGTGATGCGTGATTCTCTAAAATGCTACATGCTACATGCATTGAAACAAAGACTTCACGAAAGTTTTTTCCAGGTCTCGCTCGACCTGGAAAAAATTGAGACAAACAAGAAAAACAATTCCAGATTTTTTTTGGCCAAAACACGCCTCGTTCATTAGGGCATTTTGCCCACATTATGGCGTGCCCACATTATTGTGCGTCTTGACGCGCTCAAAGCAGGCGCGCACACTCTCACAAGAGTGCGACGGACGCTACCACTACCGTCCCTTCACGTTTTCGAGACTATGGGACGAAAATTGAATGTTCCCAAGGTCACACACAAGCTACTCCTGCGTTACACCTCAGAACATTGACGGTGTTGAGGATACTTTTGGAGACATCGTGATGCAGCATATGGAAGCTTAGACATATTAAGACAAGTGGTGTGCTCGAGAGATTCACATGTGATTCACATGTGTTTCACATGTCAACACCACCCCGTATACATATCTCTTTGTAGGGATAGGGTTTTTTTGAGGGTTGGCCAGCAGTCCTCGACTCATATGGCGCGCGGCAGCGTCGGGGTTGAAATTCCTCCGCCGCCGCGCGCCCAAGTCCTGAAGGGTGGGGTATTGTGCTGACTCGGTCGGTGGCTCATGTGCTGTGTGCGCTCCTGATGTGCTGTGTAGCACCCAACGAATGCTCCTGATGTGCTGTGTAGCACCCAAAGAATCAGCAAGACATGACTCTCTGCTCCCCTTGATTGAGCAAGACACCACTCTATGCGCAGCCTTGATTGAGCAAGTCATGACTCTACGCTTCATGACCTACACACGTCATGACTCTACGCTTCTCTTGTACACACGACTGTGTGCTTGCCTTGAGCAAAGACATGACTGTGTGCTTTCCTTCAGGGCAATTACGAGGTGAGTGTGATGCGTGTGTTTGCCTTTCCTTCAGGGCAATTACGAGGAAGCTGCCCAGGCATTTGAAAAGGGAATGGAGCTGTCGCAGGCGCAACGTGCAGAGCAGCATGTGTGGCATAGTTGCGAGGCATCAGTCTTTAATCTAGGCCACTGCTACCGCAAGATGCTTCGCTTTCATGAGGTCTCGCTCCCTTCCCAAGATGCGTGACAAGATGCGTGACAGGATGCGTGACAAGATGCGTCGCTGCAGTTTGGTCCACCTTGACCACCCATCTCTGTTAACCACCCATGTCTGGAAGCCTGGTTACCTTGCGCAGTGCTTGCAGCTCAGACCACCATGTCATGTGTGCTCATGATGTCATGTGTCGTGTGTGCTTATCATGACCTGTGTGCTCGTCATGACGTGTGGTGTCTGACTGCTTGTGTTGCAGATTCATTGTATGCAACACATTCACACATTCATTGTATTGCTTTCGTTCGGATCATCATCTCTGGGGTATGCTGTTGCGTCTTTGCAAGAGGATAGCTCCTATCTGCAAGAGGATAGCTCCTATCTTCTTGGGTCCTTCCCACAGGATGGGAACCTTTGCAGCACAGGATGAATAGAGGAGAGTGTATTAATACAGGCGCGGAGAGAGGAGAGTGTATTAATACAGGCGAGGAGAGAGGAGAAATACAGGCGCGCTCCCCTCTTGATAGTTTCAATACACTCCCCTCCTTGTTCTCATGACTGAGAACGCAGCACAGCCGGTAAGTTCGCTCTGGTCCGATGCAGTGGGCGCGCGGCGACGGTGCGGCGCGCCCCGGATTGGTCTGTCTTTGGTCTGTCTTTGGTGTGTCTTTGGTCCGTCGCCGCGTGTCTTTGGTCTGTCTTTGGTCTGGTTTTGTGGCTTTCTAATGAGCCATGAGTGGACAGGCGGTGGCGATGTACACACGTGCGCTCCGGCAAGCGCCCAACAAAGCTTCCACCTACACGGCGCTTGCATTTACACACCATCTAATGGGCAACTTTGACAATGCCATCAACTTCTATCATAAGGTCTTTGTTTTCTATGTGTAGTGGTTGGTGGTTGGAAATTGCAGGATGCAACCTTTGGTGGTTGGAGATGTGAGGATGCAGGCAGGGCTGATGGAGGCAGGGCTGATGCAATCGATATGCCGAGACCGAGTGAATGGTGATGCATGGGTCGTGTTTCATGACTTGACGCAAGGGTCGTCTTTCATGACTTGTCGCCAACACTACAAGTGCATAGACACATCAAGTGCATAGACACATGGAGTGCGTAGACACATCAAGTGTATAGACACATGGAGGGGCTCAAGAGATGGCGGCAACAAGATAGATGTGTAAGACAACAAGAGATGTGTAAGACAACAAGATAGATGTGTAAGACTCAAGACGTGTGTGGGGGTGTATCATTGTGCAGGCACTGGGGATATGTCCGGACGACACGCTGACGACTGAGATGCTTGAACGAGCCCTCAAGGATGCGGTATCAAACACTTTGTCTTGCAGTCTCTTTGTCGCGAATACCTACCTCAACACCGCCCTTGTCTCTTTGTCGCGAATACCTCAACACCGCCCTTGTCTCTTTGTCGCGAATGACTCAACACCGCCTTTGTCTTAAATACCTCACACTTTGTCGCGAATACCTCAACACCACCTACGTTGCTCATACCTGAAGACCAGACCACATTGACTCTTTGCCTTGAATCCCTTGCATCAACACCAGCGCATTCACTCAGTACAACCAAACGAATCGTGTCCACACATACGGGAGGCGCGTTGATGCAATTGTTGACCGACGCATGCAATTCTTGACTGTCGAGAAGCAATGACTGTCGAGAAGCAATGACTGTCGAGAAGCAAAGGAATCCTGGAGTCAACAATTGCATGCGTTGGCATGCAATTCTTGACTCCAGGATTGCTTTGCTTCTCGAGGTATTCGTGCAATTATTGACGGATTGCTTTGCTCCTTGACGCATTGCTTTGCTGCCGATGCATTCATTCATGTTGCATTCATGGATTGCTTTGCTCCTTGACGCATTGCTTTGCTGCATTGCTTTGCTGCTCGACTCACGAACCCACCTGTCTCTCTGCCAGGCCGAAAACTCGCTTGCATCTGGACTTCCCATGTAAGCACGAGGGTGTGCGGTAAGTGTAGACTTAGCGCTCTTTGCTCAAGAGCAAAGAGCATCAACAGAGGCGAAAACAGCCCTTTGAAGAGCAAAGAGCGTCAACAGAGGCGAAAGCAGCATAATGACAAGCACAAACAGCATCGTCAGCACCACCATTCGGTCAAACATCAAAGGCACCGAACCTAAAAGTCGACAACCTACACGGACAATAAATCTCACAATTTTAATGCTTTTCTGAAGTTCTGTTTGTTTCATTCCTTCCGATTTCTTTTTTTTCAAATCCAGACCCTGGCATTTTTTGACCTTGTCGAATGTACAAGTCGATAACCTATACAGAGCATATATCGCACTTTTCGGATATGTCCAGTTTTGGCCGAGTCCAGTTTTGGTGTATTTCTGGTTTTTGTTATGGGGGGGAAACATTTCTGGTTTCCAAGAAAAAGAACTAAAGAAGAGGCTGAGATTAAAACAGAAATGTTTCGGAAGAAGTAGAAGTCAAAGTCCGGTTGTTAAAGTTTCCCTTTTAGGGGAACAATAAATAAACAAAAGTGACATGCCTGACTTTGGTCATTGCAAAGGCAGGTCCAAAGTTAAGGTCAGACTATGCGTGGCCCACGAGTGGCCCGGGCGGTAATCCTCTCACAATCATGCTGCTGTGGTGATAGCAGGTTTTCCATGGTAGGCGTGGTGGCACGGTGAGATTGTCGGTGCATCTAGTGAGCAATCTAGTGAGCATGCATCTAGTGCATCTAGTGAGCAATCTCAGCACTTGCACGCGCCATGTGGGTATTCACGTGTATACATTGACTTGTTGAGTATTCACGTATATACATTGACATGCAAAAGCCAACCGGGTTCGGTAATACAACCAGCACCGCGTAATCTTGAGCGGATGTTCACATCTGGATCATCGAATCCTCCGCACAAGAATTTTTACATTTGTACGAACGATGGGTAAAACAAATTTGTACTAAGATCTTTCATGTCTCGCTGTCGCGGCCACTCGAAAATCACGACAGACAGGCGATCTGAATACTGTGAATACTGTGAATACAAGGGCCTATGACGCGACTACAAGGCCCTATGAAACGAGGGCATAGCAGCCGATTCTGAGCTGTCAGTTGAAAACGGTTGGTTTGATACAAGTAATCACAACGTCACGCTGTTGCAGTCTTGAGGTCATCATTGCCAAGACCCTGGGAGTCCACCGCACCCACTGTGTAGTGTGTTTCAGGTGGACCTTTCTGGGTGACCCCCTGTCTCCCTCTGTCTCACGCTGGTCATCAGTCTTCAAGAAAAGAAGATACCAGGTGAGACGTAATTGATGTACCATCGACGTACGTCGTACCATCGCACGATGAGCATGCAGTGTCCTTGACTGCCGTCGTGCTCCGGTCACTGGTCCTTTCCAACTCGGTTGCCACCCGCGTCACGCAATATCCGATTTGACTTTTCTGCCTTCCTTGGAACGCTTTTCGCGCTCCTTGTACTTCTCGCCTTGATTACGACTGGCGTTGCAATCAGAGCGTGTCGGAGATTTGTTTCGGCCACAGATGATGTGGCGTTCCCCGGAGAGACGCGGCATGATCTTCATGTGGTGTTTCTCGATGAGGGTCCGCCTGCACGAGCAGGGCAAGACGCTGTAGTACACTTACAACATCCAACAACACTACCACCTTCTCACAACATGCAACAACACTAGCACTGTACCCTGTCACAACATCCAACACACTGCACGTCTCAAGTGAAACCCTTTGACCTCCTTCTATCTTACGTTGGTGACCAGTCCTCTGGAAAAGATGACCAGGTGAGATGACTCTAGTCATCGACTCTAGTCATCAATTTCGCACTTCACTCCAAGTGAAAATCAGCAGTGTCTTGCATTATCAGGTCTAGGCGTGCGCCTGACGTGCGAGAACACATGACTTGCGACACACATTGGTGTATTTTGACTGTACCATCTTCGATGTGGTGATCTCTTCGCTGTAATTCAAGGGAGGTGGCGAGGGCGCCGTACTCGACCCGTACTCCTCCGAAGGACGGGGATTAATTCTTGTCAAACACCCAAAGATCTAGATCATCCGAGAACCCCCACGACAGAACAACGTGGTCATGATTGGTTGTCATACTTTCGACCCTTTGCGCTCTGACGACTTGTTCTTCTTGCCTTGATTGCCATTGACGCCACGCTCCTCACAGCTTTGTGGAGATTTGCTACGGTCACGGATGATGTGACGCTTCCTGAGAAAAACACGGCATGATCCTTCGATCGGCCCTCTTCCTTCCTTGCGAGGTCTATGGTCCATCCAGGCTTGGCTTGTGCAAGAGCGGTGAATTGAAGCACACCTTTCCGGGTACATCCATGGTACATCAATGGAACCAGATGAGACACCGGCAATCCACCCTTCTTTCCCTTGAATCAAAGGGAATAATAGACCAGGCGTCTGCTTCACGCCATCTCGAGGGAGGCGTGCGTCTCGATGAGGATCCGCCCGTGTAGGTGTTAGATACACAAGCGACAATACGCAAAAGACATATGCATCTGCGTGCAAGGTCTGTCGGCAAACGAGCGCCGGCATCGCGCAGTACACAGATGTTACACTTGGAAGGTCGAACTCGACCGACCGCCTTCGGGAGCAAAAACAAACAGATGCAAGTGATGAGCACGAGCGCCCTCCCTCCCTCTCTTATGCCGTTGGAAAATAAGGGCTTTGTTGATGATTGCCGCCATCTGCCCTTGTCCATGGTTTCCCTCGACCAATGATGACTTTTGCGTGTCTTTTTTTTTTTGGGTGTTTTGCCATCACACAGGCGCGCCAAGTACAGCAGGAAACGCACACAAGTGGTTTGCAGTAAGTAAGGAAGCCCAGAAGCGCCTGACCGAATCGTACTGCACTCCCGTAATGGACCTTGGACACATGAATGCTGTTTTAGTGTTTTTAGGAATTGGAATAATTATTATTATTATTATTATTATTAGTACTATATTATTATGTTATGTCTAGTTCTTATCGACTAAAACTGTCAAAAAGGGAGTTTGACTAAACATGTGTTTTAAAACTTTACGCCTCTCTGAGAAAATGGTTCCTTCGTCACTGCTCCCTGGGTTGGCTTATCTTGTTATGAGACAGGAGTTTCGTCTCACATTGTGCTGCCAAACTCGGCAGTGAGCACGTGAACCAACGACACGTGGGTTGATCAGGGTGTGGATTTGAGGGTAAGCAGTTGGGAGTGGAAGGGAGAGCCTCAGGACAGGATGACAAAATGTACTTTATATAAACAAGTCAAGTGTACACCTGATTGGGCTCGGATGCTTCCATCGCGAGCGCCTTGCAGGAATCCAAGATCTTTGACCTGAGTCTTGTTACCTTCACCCAAAGCGCGTGAGGACACGAGTTGCACACACACAAGTGGAAGGCGCACCCTTTACTCCCCCTTCCTAAGGCAGCCTGCAAGGCTCTTGGCACTCTTCAGCTCAACATCAGAGAGTGTGTGCAAGGCGCAGATGTCCTGAAGCAGAGCGTCTCGCAAACCGTCATTGTTGCATGGCCCCAACGCCATGGTATCCCTGTCTTTGGCGCGGCAATCAGCGTGCACTTGGTGCTCGATTCGTTTGATGGGGACGAACACGCGCTGGCGGGCTTCAAGGATGGATGTCTCAGAGCTGCAGAGCAAATGTGTCGAGATGCTGCCCTTGGCGCATGCCTGGTGTGGCCTGGCATCATTCGAGCTGCTTCTTGCAACTGTGTCAGGTGATAGGACAGCTGCGCAGTCGTCATTCACTGAGTTTCTGGAAGAGGTGTTTGCACAGTGGCAGCGCACTGCTGAGGATGAAGATGAGGATGAGGACTGGGAGCTGCAGATGCGTGAAGACGCTGCCCTCATCCTCAAAGCATTGCTTTATTTTGGGACAGATACTGCTGTTGGAGTAGCGCTAAAGGATGCCCTTGCAGACAACGCAGCTACATTAGAACACGGCTCACGGGTTGTCGTGAAAATCTTACAGTGCTACTGCAATTCAGACCTCACGGCTGCTTGTGGTGGCAACGTCTTCCTCCAGAGTCTGGTGCGCAAGATCATCGCGTCGCATGATTTCTGCATTCAACCTCAAGAGGCCCGCGCCGGTAGCTGCTACGAAGATGCAAAACAAATCGAGATGGTTGAGGCACTCATATCAGTCTTGGCCACGCGTCTGCCATCTGAAGAGATGCTGGAGAAGGTGTGCCTCTCGATTGTTTCAAACCAGGCTCGCTTTGATCCAGAACGTGTTCTTGGGCCCCTGCTTTACAAGGTATTACACCCCCCTCTGTCACCTGCTCCTGCTTCCTGCCTGCCGTATGACACTGCCCTCCGAAAATCTAGAATGAAGATGTGCTCATGTGTGGCAGGTGCTGCAAAACAAGGATGTCTGCAAAATGTCTTGCCTGCATCTGCTCGCGGCTGCAGTAGCCGCATCCGGTACCAAGAACCCTTGGGCCAGGCGCCAGCGAATGGAGATGCTACAGCTTACGTGCGAGGCACAGATACCTGCTGCAACATGTGCGGCCTTTATTGCAAACCTTGACTTCGGTCTGCTGCCATGTGCAGCTGCCGAGGCAGGACCGCTGATGTTTAGTGCGCTAAAGCAGCATGGATGCAATGGCGCAGTTTCCAAAGCCTTGCAGCTGGCCATTGCCACTACATGCGCCAAAACAGAAATCGCTGCTACACAGAGCTGGCAGATTCTTGACTACCTGTTGTTGCACGTTTCCGAAGGAGCAAGTGTGGACTGAAAAAAGCAACCGTTGACATTTTCCGGCGACATCGACATGCAAGCTTCAGACTGCAACAGCGAAAGGATCTTGACGGCAAAATGCCGTTGGGGCTTCTCAATCCAGCTTCCATTCAGCAAGTTTTCGCTGCAAATGCTGTGCTGCAACCTTGCAGAAACTCTGATTGCCAAGAGTCTCCCTGCAGAAGCGTTCCCTGGGGGAGGTGTGCCAAGGTCTATCCGGGTTGAGCGCAGGAAGGAAATGCTCACCACAACACCGTCTGTGTTGATGCGTCTGCCGAGTGCACGCGCCACGCAAGCTGCTCGTGCCATTATCACAAACACCAGGATCTTTGATCCTTTCCAAATCGTCGCTGCTGTTTTGCCGCAGGTGTTTGGGAAGGAGAGGCAGAAAACAGAGCTGCCCGAGCAACACAGTTTGCAAATTCTGGCAGTAGGAGTTGCTGGGTGCTTTAACAAGGACTGTGCAGCAGGCGGCAGAACAGGTGGTAGCGGAGTCGCACTGACTGCCAATGAGCTGGCAAATGTGCTTCAAATGCTCTTCGACTTCGATTGTCGTTCACACATTGAGAGTATCCTCAAAGACACGCGAATCGCTGCGTTGACGGTGATGTTACCTGCGCTGTGCGAGCTGCTCCGCGTACATGAGCAAAGAGCGATCATGCACGTAGGCAATAACAGAAAAAAACTGATAAAGATGACTCTTTCAAAACTTTTCTACCTGCAACGTGACTGTTTGATAACTGTCACATGACTCATCAAAAAACACGTTTTCCTGAATAATCGGCGGATCGTCGCACAGTGCGACGCACACTGTGTACCATTTGCCCCGAGGGTGCCGCCACAATGTTTTTTTCGGGGTGACATGCGACTGCGTCGATCCGGCGTGTGGGATCCACAAGGTGTATTTTCGGGGTGTGTTGTATTGTTTTGGGCGTGGAAAAACAGTGGGAATACGCCGCAAAAAAAACATTTCAATAAAAGAATGGGTGAAAATCGGAAGAAAACTCTTCCAAAATCTCCAAAAATCAAAATCACCAAAAAAATGAATTGCGGAAAAACACAGACTATCAGCGTTGTTTCTATGAACCATTACAAAACTGCCACCCAGCCAGCGAATTTCTACACTCCCCGGTGAAACTCTTACTCTGTAGCAAGAGATTTCATGAATCAATAAGAAAATCATAAAGAAAATCATTAAGATTTTTCATACATAAAATCTGAGATTTTGACACAAATTTTCGATTTTCACAGAGGAAATGAAGATTTGTATAAAAAAATCATAAATCATTAAGAAACTGCGCAAATCGCTGCTAGCGGGTTAGCCCACACTGAAGAAACCGGCCAAATTCCATAGTACAGTTAAATTGACGAACAACAAGTGCGAGCCGCGGCATGGAGTCGCGTCGGTCCACGCCAAAACTTATCTGACTGTCGTGATGTTTCTTTTGCTTCAAATGGATCGGCAACCCATGTTCACGCGTTTGGACAAACCCTTATTCTTCCTCTTGCGTGCGTCTCTGACTTTGTTTTTATAACGTGTACGCGTGAAACAAAGCAATTCGAGCAGCTTGACGTCGAGTGCACGGCCTTGATCATCTCCCAGAGTAATCACCGCGTTGGGGTCCCAATGTTCTTGGAAGACTGGGAATGGCGTCACAATCTGTGAAAATCGCAACATTGTGGTTTTCTTGCTGCACTTTTTCGTATTGGCGTCAGTCAATGGCTGTTGGTTGTGTTTAAATCCGTCCAGGCCGCGTTTTTGGTCCGCCGTCCAAATGCCCCAGTAGTCTTCTCCCATCCAGTGACGCACTGCCCCAGTCAAGAGATTATGGAAGGTAACTTTTTGTGTCTGGGGTGCCGATCCCCCAATGTAGCAGTTTTGACAAACAGTCTCCGCCTCATCGCGGTAAGATTCTTGTGTCAAAGTCCACAAAGAGCCCCAATCCTTGCCTTCAAAATGTGCAATTCTCCGGGCACATGCTTCGAGTGCACTGGCATGTGATATCCTGCGGAGAGTGTACTTACGAATATGTACACTAGCGTCAACAGACACTTGTCAAAGCATACACAGCTGCACATGCACTGGTGCTCAAGAGCCCTGTTTACTGCATGCAACCACAATATATACACATACACCCGCGCATGTGATGAACCATAGCTTCGACGGCAAACAAAAAAATTGAGTAAAATCATAGTGGTGCTAAGCTGAACCGAAGGCTCAACGCAGAGCATGCTGCTAACATCCCAGACGGTCTCATATACCCCGATCTTCATCTCATCCAACCTGCTTGGCCGTCCCCTGTGACCTTTCAAAAGTCCTGCTGCGACTTGAAAAAAACTCAAAATCCACGCTAGCCCATGACGTAGTCATAGCACGCTGGTATAGGCAAAATCCATCCAGTCTTTGGCTCGCCACGGACGCTACCTATAACACAGATTTTTGATTTCGCCATCTTTTCATGGGAATTTATACATATATATACACGTACATATATACACACACATATCTATATATATATACGTATATATGTATATATATACATACATATATTACATACAGCTGTGGACTGATAGTTTTGGACCCCTGTAATTTTAGAAGCAGGCAGGAAATTTAGTTTTGAAATTAAAAAGCATGAAAACCAAGAAATTATTTGCTGTTTCTGTTGAATCTTTGATGTTTCCGTTGATTTCCAAATTGGTTTAGGTTGTTTCCTGCTGCTTCCAAAGTCGGAAGGGTCCAAAATTATCAGTCCACAGTTGTATATATATATATATATATATATATATATGTATATATGTACATGTACACACACATCTATACATCTATAGTAATATTTACAGGATATTCATATGTATATATGTATATATTCATATGAATGCATAAGTACCCTTCGTATATCAACATATGCTCTTGTTTTGCCCTGTTTGGCGGGACAATAAGCCAAAGCAGAAACACCCCTTGGTCTATCAACGCCCAGGAAATTCAATAGGAACTGATGTTTTCGACCCTGTTGTTTCAAAGGTGTGCATTGACAAGTCAGTTACTTCGGAAGAAACGGTTTCCTAGTATGGAGGAGCCGACGGACGTTACTTGTACATAGTACAACGAAACACAAATCAAACACTTATACTATGCGACGTCAAAATATGGTCCTCAGAGTGTGCCCGTTGTCCACCGAATTCGTACTCAACACCTCAAAATGATCAGTGTATTTGTGATGCAGGGTATAATATGTCACAATCAGGTGCGTGTGTGTGCGCTGGTTCGATAGATTTGTATACTGGGAAATGTTTACCATGTAGACCAGGACAGTTTGGTTATATGGATTCAATAGGAAATCGCGCATGCTCTTCTTGTCCGTCGAATTCCGACTTGGTTGTCAATTCAAATTTCAATATTAATATTTTTGGGTCATACTGTACTTGTGACTCCGGGTACACGGGGAATACGAAACAGACATGTGATTCATGCCCACCAAACACATATCGAAATGGAGGTAATCGTACCAATTGGGCCCGCGCCTGCGGACCCACTGAAAATCAAGCATGTAATACAGAACAGTCAAGCACGGCTAGTGGCACGACTTCATCACGCGCTGTAGATGGAAATACAAATGGAAATTATGGTGCTGGATCCTGTATATCTACAAACAGTGGGACCCCGTCCTGGTGGGGCGTGGACCTTGGGATGTCTATTCAAGTAACAGGTCTCCGTGTCACTGGTCGCGGTGACTGCTGTGGAGAAACCACAGAAGGCTATACTATTTATGTCGGTGACGATCATTCGGCAACGGGGAGATTTACAAACAATAATATCTGTGTGTTCAAACAACCTGCCCTTGGAACTTATATTTCAAGAGAAATCACACGTACATACCCTATTTCGGGAAGATACGTTTATGTTTTGGTGACCAATGGCAATGCTTTAGTTCTTTGCGAAGTCGAAGTTTGGTCGTCTGATTGCAGTTTTTGTCCCATAAATTCGACTTCTGAATCAGCCAGTACATCAATCAATAATTGTATCTGTCCAGCGAATTATGCGATATCTAAAGATGGAGCATGCACGTGTGACAGTAATTTTTACAAGTTCGTTGATTCCAATGGGACTTCGCAGTGCATCACGTGTCCCATAAATACAGTTTCGGAAATCGACTCGAAAAGTATTTCAGAATGCAATTGCAAACCAGGATTTTTGAGGACAAGCAACGGAATCTGCGAGCCTTGCCAAGCCAACACATACCGGGCAGCAGATTTTCGTACAAACAAGGCTCGCACTTGCGGCCCTGAAAGAAACAGAGCATGTAATATAGAGCAAAGCAATACTTTGTAAGGTTATTATGCTGGGCTGGCAGTAGACGGAAACAACAGTCAATTTTTCAATGACTACAGCTGCTCACAAACAGCTAACGATCAATCTATAACCTGGTGGATGGTAGACTTGGGACCCATTCCTGTTCTGGTTACAGGTCTGCGCATAACTGGTATGGATAATGCTGGAACTAGATTAAACACCTTTTCAGTTTACGTTAGCAATGACAAATCGACAGCCACCCGATTCGACATTAACAATACATGTGCACCCCTTCAATCCTCACCACCTGAAAATGGTACCAAAAGTGTGACATGTACACAGCCATTATATGGACAATACGTATATATAATGTTTGAACGAAAAGATTATCTAACGTTGTGTGAGGTCGAAGTTTGGTCCTCTCAGTGCGCATTATGTCCTGAAAAATCACAGTCACCGGTGGGTAGCACGTCACTTGACCAATGTCAGTGTGACCCGGGGTACTTCATGTCCAGTACTCGAGGCTGTGTCACAATGTGCGACAACAACATGTACCGTCAAACAAACGTTTTGAAAGACTGGGCCCAAACATGCGGACCAGATTCTGACCAAAAGTGTGCCACCGAACAAAGTAGTGTTGATGGTAACCAAGAGTCGTCACTGGCTGTTGACGGGTTGGGAATTCCTACATCAAGCAGTTGCTCAAGTACGCTTCGAGATTTGCAGAATTGGTGGAGTTTGGATCTGGGCCGCACTATTGCCATCAGTGGGGTTCGTATTCAAGAAAGTATGGATATGGGCAAAGAACTTGATGGATTTTCCATCTACATTGGCAATTATAATTCAGAGATCGACAGATTCACAAAAAATTCAATTTGCGTACCACAAACAGAGCCTAAATTGGTGAATGGCATATATGAAATCACGTGTACTACAACAATATCAGGACAATATATGTTTACAGTGTCAACGAACAACAAGAGCATTACACTTTGTGAAGTTAGTGTATGGTCGTCTGTTTGTAAACTATGTCCAGAAAACTCACAGTCGTTTAAAGGTAGTATTGCATTGACAGACTGCAAATGTATGTCAGGTTATGCAGGAGAAAATGGAGACAATTGCGTGATGTGCGATATAGACACATTCCGTGAAAAGGACTTTATTGACATGCTTGCTACGGATAAACCATATATTGTATCAGATGCGGTCGATTGGAACCAAACCTCTGGTTCTTTCAACAGTTTGTGTAATAAGCAAACATGCGCCGGGAATACTGGAAGTGTGGTACAAGGTCTTGTGTCAACAGGCACAATTGCAGGCAGATCCAATGTGTTTGATAACAGTCCATCCCTGACTGTGTTGGCATTACTTCCAAACGCAACCGGGAGTCCCATGTTTACCTCTCAATCTACCAGAAATGGCAGTTCATTGGGCTCAACCATCCGACCTATTTACAACAAAACCCGAGGCCCGGCAGGTAACAGTGAAGTTTTAATCGACAGAACAAGATTTCAATTTATGGATGCAGGTCCGCTTTCACTCAACATTGCTACCAATGGAGGTTTTACTGTGGTTGCAGTCGTAAAGTTCACTGGAATAATGGGTACTGGGGAAGTCGTGTTAGACTTTGCAAAAGCCTGGGCGAGTGATAATACAATTATTGCAAGATCTGGTCTAACATCTTCATTGTATTTTTCGATTCGAAACGCGGGTACTGAATGTTATGTCACTACAGCACTTTTAATTCTTCCACAAGATACATGGTTAAATATAACTGCAACCTATGTAGCCACCAATAGAACCATTACATTGAAAATTGGAGATTATTTGATTTCGAAAATGTGTCTTCTGCACATGGCTGACAGGACAGTCGTTAACACTTTTGTTGGCAAAAGTTTTTTGTCTACTTATTCGTTCCTAAATGGTGCAATCGCGGGGCTTTTTGTTGTCGATGCATATATGAAAAATGCCGAAACCGACGCTGTTCTACAACGAATATACGCAGGATCTGACCTATTGCGTGAAGACAATCCATTTTCAATCAAAAGGGAGCTTCTGTTGGGAACGGGGCTGCGAATGCTGTGCAGTTTGTAGGTGGCACGATAAACACGCGAATGCAATGGGGTGAGCGTTCCGTGCCAATGAGATTCACAGTTTGTAGTGTCACAAGATACGCAGGCCCGAACACGAACAAAATTCTTTCCTGCTCGTCAAACCCTCTTGGTAATGTTAATTGGTACACTGGTCAATATTAGTCTCAAGCAGGACCAACTTATTGGAATGGACAAGGTAATACACAAGCTACACTAAATGTACAAACGGACTGGGTGGTGGCATGTGGGAGAAACATTCTTTATGATGGGGTTGGAGCATATGTGGATGGTGCTATAACACAAAACGCAGTTTCAGGAACAGCAAATTGTGCGCTTGGCATCAATTTTGTTGATCAGAGCGATTGGCAGCTCTCTAAAGTTTATGTGTGCCGGGGATTACCATCTCTCAAACGAAAACTTTGCAATAGCTTCGTCTGCTTTCAACAAAGAACTCTCAGCCCCCGAGACAATCGCGACCAACGTATTTCTCGTATGTCCTCCTTATTCGAGAAGCGCGGGTGGTAGTGGCAGTTGTGATTTGTGTGCTGATTATGCAAGTAAATCTGACAGAACCAATAAATGCGAATGCAATCCCGGCTACGTTGGCCAGGATGGGATTTGCACGCCGTGTCCAGTAAACACATACCAGCCAGGTAACTTTGTGCTAAATTTGGCGCGGGCTTGTGGTCCGGACAAAAACCAGCCGTGTCCAACACAGCAAAGTAGTACAGCACCAGCTTCTGCCGTATATGGTGATGCAACTTCGCAACGGGCTGTGGATGGGTCAGCAAATAATCTTGATAGTGGCCTAAGCTGCGCATACACATTAGCGGCAGGCAAGGAATGGTGGAGCGTCGATTTGGAACGTGTTGTTGATGTGACGAGTTTGCGCATAACCGGATATTCTTATGTATCAACACTTAAAAATGGAGGATTTTCCATCCATGTTGGCAATGATAATTCAGAAAACGGTCGATTTACAAAAAACAATCTGTGTATTTCAAATCAACCACCAGTGCTCACGTATGCTAGCGATGATATCATATGTACGCGTCCAGTTTCTGGACGGTATGTATTTTTTTCACTACCTGTACAGAAAGCAATATCGCTCTGCGAAGTCGGAGTATTCGCATTGGAATGTACAACGTGTCCAGCTCCAAGCACATACACACCCAGAGGAGCCCTGCGTACTGTCAAAGAATGCGAGTGCGTACAAGGGTTTTACGCGAATACATCCATAGAGCCACTTGTGGTCTATGACTTTACAAAATACAGAACGGTGGAATCTTGGAGACAATATGCAGCAAAAATTGGGGCTAATACCACAGATACCATGAGGTATTTTGATTTTAATTATGGCGTGTCAGGAAATGGATATGTTGCACTTGATCTTTTACTTTTACCAGAGTATAATATAGTTGAAGTGACATTTGGCAACACAGGTAGTGGTAACCTTGTTTTGCTGATTAATGGAATCGCTATTGAAGATTTGGCAGGGGGAATAACACTCGTAAAGAGATTTCCATACAAGAAGGGAGATATTCTTACCATATCTGACACAGGAAGCAGTCGGATGGCAGTGGGCCTGATTTTTAAATTCTTTGGCAATTCATCAACATGTACAGCTTGTCCTCATGGCACTTTCAATAATAAGGCAAATGAAGTAGAATGCTTCGCATGTTACAGTGGCGATTATGCTGGGGTTCTGTCATCTGATTCTACAAATCTGCTTATTCATTACAAGTTTGACACTGTGCCAGTTGAGAATGGACAACTTACAAATTATGGAATATTGGGAGCAGAATACAATGCAAACATCAACCTTGTTAATGGTGGTATTCAACAGCTCGATGGTGGCAGAACTTCGTTCAAATACTTCTGGAAAGAAGATGCTGCCAGCGGTAATTTTTTGTCTATTCCTAATGACATTATTAAAAAATTGGATGCACGTGGTCACTCGGTCAGTTTTTGGACCATGGACAACTTAATTATGGACAGTGACGTGACCGTACTATCAGCAAATATGGACGGGAATGCAGAAAAGACCGTTTTTATGCGCATACTTATGCCATGGGATGACGGGTCTGTATATTATGACATCGGCAACCCGAGTTCATTATCACGTTTGAGTAGCAGTTCTCCATTGTCGAATTCTGAAATGACACACTGGGTCTTTACAAAGACAAACAAGGATGCTACATCAATGCAGATGTCTATTTTTAAAAATGGAATGAATGTGTCTTCAGGCGCTGTTATTGACCAAATTCGATTCGATTCTGCGCTTAATTCTGTTTTCCGGATTGGATACAATGGCGGAACAGTCAGCGCTAAATTTCAGAACAAATCGCTGGAGGATTTCCGCATCTACGACAAACCGCTTGAACCGAACGAAGTCGAGTTACTATATACGCAATATACATGTACAGAGAATGACAACGATCTTACAAAGTGTCCTAGACTCTGTAAGACTCCTGCACGGTTTGGAGCAACAGCCTCAGGACAGAACTTTGCAGCATGTCTAGAAAACACATTTAATGACGGTTCTAGTGCCACTTGCATGGAATGTCCACAAAACTCGCTTAGCTCTACAATGGCGAGTAAATGCACATGCGTGTCTGGATATGAAATGGTGAATGATATGAGTTGCACACGATGTGCACATGGAAAATATAGAGATATGCGTGACCCAAATGTTTCACCCAGATGTGTGCCATGTACTGCTGGAAAATACCTCAGCACAAACATTGATGATATCGCAGAAGATGTGTGTGTCGATTGTCCTCCTGGGACATATAATCAATACGAATCCGGACATGGACTGCTGAGTTGCTCACTATGTCACAAGGGAACCTACAACCCTTTTTCTGGAGCCATGTCCAAAAATGAATGCCTATCATGCCCTGTAGGGAAGTTTCATCGAAATCGGGGTGCTACAAGCATGGACACTTGTGTTCCATGCAATTGTAAATAGTTTTTAATAAACACTTTAAATATAATAGACGCGATGAGTTGGTTGACTAAATCATAAGCTAGTATATGTCACCCGCCAATTGTGCTGTCTGGCGATTTTTTAATCTGTTTTATTGAATATTCCCGCCAAAAAATGGGGTGACACCGAAATTGCCGAGCGAGGTCGCTCAGTGCTTGTAATGCGCGCCCGCTATAGATCAGCTGGATTGATTCCGCACCAGCGCGGGTGGACGG
>Ga0209390_10004999_pt1 | contig 19284 bp, 21 predicted proteins | sample BON01_FD_187212 | JGI IMG/M metagenome (GOLD analysis project Ga0209390, IMG submission 187212) | Freshwater microbial communities from Lake Bonney liftoff mats and glacier meltwater in Antarctica - BON-01 (SPAdes) (version 2) | ecosystem: Environmental > Aquatic > Freshwater > Ice > Glacier...
CAGACACCCACAACACCTTAGTGCACGCCAGCAGCCGCTTGGTCAGCTTGGTGGGCGTCAAAGACCTCATCGTGATTGAAACCGCAGACGCCGTGCTGGTGGCCGACAAATCGCGCAGCCAAGACGTCAAACACATCGTCACCCAACTGCAGCAAACCAAGCGCGAAGAACACAGCTTGCACCGCAAAGTGCACCGCCCCTGGGGTTGGTACGACAGCATTGACGAAGCGGAGCGGTTCAAGGTCAAGCGCATTCAGGTCAAGCCCGGTGCATCGCTTAGCCTGCAAAAACACCACCACCGTGCCGAGCACTGGATTGTGGTCAAAGGCACAGCAGAAATCACCAACGGTGACAAAGTCATCTTGCTCACAGAAAACCAGTCCACCTACATCGCCTTAGGGGAAATACACCGCCTGAAAAACCCCGGCAGCATCCCACTGGAAATCATTGAGGTGCAGACGGGCAGCTATTTGGGTGAAGACGACATTGTTCGGTTTGAAGACACTTACGGAAGGAACTAAACGATGAACGTTGTAAAACCTAAAGTCGCCCTTATCACCGGCATAACAGGCCAAGACGGGTCTTACCTTGCCGAATTTCTGCTCGAAAAAGGCTACACCGTGCACGGGATCAAGCGTCGCGCGTCCAGCTTCAACACTGATCGCATCGACCACATCTTTCAAGATCCGCACCTTGAGAACGCCCGCTTCAAGCTTCACTACGGCGACCTCAGCGACTCCAGCAACCTCACGCGCATCATTCAAGAAACGCAGCCCGACGAGATCTACAACCTCGGCGCCCAAAGCCACGTAGCCGTCAGCTTTGAGAGTCCCGAGTACACCGCCGACGTCGACGGCATGGGCACACTGCGCATGCTTGAGGCCATCCGCATCTTGGGTCTTGAGAAGAAAACCCGCTTCTACCAGGCCAGTACCTCCGAGCTTTACGGTCTCGTACAAGAAACGCCACAAAAAGAAACAACACCGTTCTACCCTCGCAGTCCCTACGCAGTGGCCAAGCTTTACGCCTACTGGATCTGCGTGAACTACCGCGAAGCCTACGGCATGTATGCCTGCAATGGCATCTTGTTTAACCACGAAAGCCCACGCCGGGGCGAAACCTTCGTCACCCGCAAAATCACCCGCGGCCTGGCCAACATAAGCCAGGGTTTGGAAGACTGCCTGTACATGGGCAACATAGACGCCCTGCGCGACTGGGGCCACGCCAAAGACTACGTCCGCATGCAGTGGATGATGCTGCAGCAAGACGAGCCCGAAGACTTCGTGATAGCCACCGGCAAGCAATACAGCGTGCGTCAGTTCATCGAATGGACGGCTGCTGAGCTGGGCATGCAACTGCGCTGGGAAGGCTCCGGAGTTGGCGAGGTGGCCTATGCCGTCATTGGGAGCGAAGCGCGGCAATCTATGCCTTTGTGCCCCACAGACAAACCCGTCGTCCGCATCGACCCCCGCTATTTCCGCCCCACCGAGGTCGAAACCCTGCTGGGTGACCCCTCTAAAGCCAAGCAGAAACTAGGTTGGGTGCCAGAGATCACCGCGCAAGAAATGTGCAAAGAGATGGTGGCCCACGACCTGGAGCAAGCCAAACAGCACGCGCTGCTTAAACGGCATGGCCACCAAGTGACTCAGGCCAAAGGCGAATAACATGGCCAAAACCCGTATTTTTCTTACCGGCGGTCGCGGCATGGTGGGGCAAAACATACTTGAGCACCCCGCAGCAGCTCAATACGACATTGTTGCTCCCAGCAGCCAAGAACTCGATCTGACAGACTTGGCCGCCACCCAGCGGTTCATGACTGATACAAACCCCGATGTTGTTATCCATTCGGCTGGCCGAGTGGGCGGCATCCAGGCCAACATTGCGCACCCGGTTGACTTTTTGGTCACCAATATGGACTTGGGCCGCAATGTGATCATGGCCGCACGCAAAGCGGGCGTACCCAAGCTCATCAACCTGGCGAGCTCCTGCATGTACCCACGCAATGCGCCCAACCCACTGAGCGAAACACTGATTTTGCAAGGTGAGCTAGAGCCCACCAACGAGGGCTATGCTTTAGCCAAGATTTTTGCCACCCGGTTGTGCGAATACATCAACCGTGAAAGCCAGCAAACAGGCGAACCCTGCGTGAGCTACAAAACGCTGATTCCCTGTAACCTGTACGGGAGGCATGACAAATTTGACCCCCAGCATTCACACCTGATTCCCGCCATCATCCACAAGATACACCAGGCCAAGATTCAGAATCTCCCAGAGGTTGAAATTTGGGGCGACGGCACCGCGCGCCGTGAGTTTATGTATGCGGGCGATCTGGCTGGCGCAGTGCTGCAAGCCGTGCAAGACTTCAGCCAACTGCCTAACCTGATCAACGTCGGATTGGGACATGACCACAGCATCAATGACTATTACGCGGCGGCTGCGCAAGTCATTGGCTGGCAAGGAAATTTTGTACATGACATCACCAAGCCCGTTGGCATGAAACAAAAACTGGTTGACATCACCCGTCAACGCGCCTGGGGCTGGATGCCCGCCACAGCACTGAGCTCAGGCCTTGAAAAAGCCTACCAATATTATTTAATGGAACAAAACGCATGAGCTACAAATACCCCCTCGCCACGGCCACTTGGGACCAAGGCGAATACGACGCGCTTCAAAGTGTCATCACCTCCGGCATGTTCACCATGGGCCCCAAGGTGTTTGAGTTCGAGCGGCAGTTTGCCAGCTACCTGGGCGCCAAGCACTGCGTAATGGTCAACTCTGGTTCATCGGCCAATTTGCTGATGGTGGCTGCGCTGTTTTATTCAAAGAACCTCGACTTGGCACTCAAGCCCGGCGACGAGGTCATCGTGCCTGCTGTGTCGTGGAGCACCACTTACTACCCGCTGCACCAATACGGCCTCAAGATCAAGTTTGTTGATATTGACCTTCAAACGCTCAACTACGACCTGGATGCGCTTGAAAAAGCCGTGACGGACAACACCCGTCTCATCATGGCCGTCAACCTATTGGGTAACCCCAATGACTTTGACCGCATCAAGACAATCATCGGCACCCGAAAAATCACGCTGATTGAAGACAACTGCGAATCCTTGGGTGCAGAGTTTCAAGGCAAAAAGGCCGGCACGTTTGGTGTGATGGGCAGCTACAGCTCGTTTTTCTCGCACCACATTTCCACCATGGAAGGTGGTCTCATCAGCACGGATGACGATGAGCTACACCACATTCTTTTGTCGCTGCGCGCCCACGGCTGGACTCGCAACTTGCCCAAAGTCAACCATGTGTGCAGCGATAAAAGTGACGATCCATTCAAGGAATCCTTTCGCTTTGTGCTGCCAGGCTACAACGTGCGGCCACTCGAAATGTCGGGAGCCCTTGGTATCGAGCAGATCAAAAAGCTGCCATCGCTGATCGCCGAACGTCGCAAAAATGCAACCATGTTGCAAACCGTTATGCAGGATCATCCGAAGGTTCTGATTCAGCAAGAGATCGGTGCCAGCAGCTGGTTTGGTTTCGGCTTGGTGATACGCCCCGGCGTTAGCCTGACCCGCGACGAACTCCTGATCAAACTCAATGCCCTTGGCTTTGAAGTGCGCCCGATTGTTGCTGGCAACTTTGCTAAAAATGAAGTCGTCAAGTATTTCAATTCGGAAGTCTCGGGCGAACTCACCAATGCCGAGCATATCGACAGCCACGGGCTCTTCGTCGGCAACCACCACTACTCCATTGAGGACGCGATCAGGCAACTGAAAAGTATTTAAACCATGAAAGCAGTCATTCTTGCAGGTGGTTTGGGTACTCGCATCAGCGAAGAAACCCGCACCAAGCCAAAACCCGTCGTCAAAATCGATCCGCGCTACTTCCATCCCACAGAAGTAGAAACTCTGTTGGGTGACCTCATAATAGCCAAACAAAAACTTGGCTGAGTGCCGAAAATCACCGCGCAGGAGATGTGCGCCGTAATGGTCACCCACGACTTGGTCAGGCCAAGCAGTACACCCTGTTGAAGCAGCATGGGAGTTCCGGCGGAATGACGGGAATGTTTGATACGACTATTTATATATGTGCTGAAGGATTAAGGGTGCAGATTAAATTTTTTATGAAAAAGAAGGTTTGTTTAAATAGTATTAAAGTATGTTAAAAAAAAATATAATAACCAACTATATTGGTACTGCGGTGCTGGCGGTAATTAATATAACCGGCTTATATTTGTATGTAAATATTTATGGTATTGCAAGGTGGGGTGAGATCGCAGGACTTATTGCCATCATTAATGGGATGATGTTTCTTGATTTAGGAATATCTCAAATATATATACCAAAATATAATGAGTCGAAGAATAAGGATGAATTGTTTGAAAAGTATCTTAAAGGTGTAACGCTTCTTGCTGCATTGGCCGTAGTATTAATTTTAATCCTTGGATCAGTTCCATCTGGAAAAGAGATTAATGTCGATTCAGTCAGTAGGATTGGAATGGTGACTTTGGTGGGACTGTTGTTCTTTTTTAATTTTTTGAATGGTATGTTCTATACGCAGTTCAATGCCATGCAAGATCAGGTCACATTGAATATCCGTCAAGTAGCATTCGCTTTTTTGAAAAACATATCAACTATTGCATCCGCGGTTTATATTTCATCGGATGTGACGGGCTACTTTTTTGTCTTTAGTTTTGTCGCGGGGATTGAATTTTTATTTAATAAAAAAACCTTGGCAGGGTCGGTGAGTCTGTCTAAACTTAAGTTAAACCATCTTACTGATTTGTTTCATGATTTAAAAAAGCCTTCATTGGCAATAGCGGCGGGCATTCTGGCATTTAATTTTGATAGACTATTCCTTTCGAAGATGATAGATCATTCGACATTCGGTGTTTATTCGATTGTTGTAACGGTTGCCTTGTATTTCATTCAGCTTCAATATCCTGTAACAAAGGCTGTTTTTCCATATATTTCAAAAAAACTAATCGAAGAAAAAGTAGATGAGAGTTGGCGTGATTTGGCGAGGCATATGATGTTAGTTTCTGCATTGACTCTTCCTGTATTTTTACTGGGATTTTTATTTTCAGCAGAAATACTTGGGTTTTTTTTAAAAGAATCCCCAGCCACGATGCCATTAGCTTTGTTTCGAGTTTTAATATTTTGCGCGTTAATTAATACTGTGTACAATGTTTTTTACATCAGAATGCTAGCCAAATTTATGGTTAATTCTATTCTTGTAATTAATTTTCTCGGGCTAATTATTTCTCTGGTGATTTTTATATTGATTGGGCATGAAAATCCCTATTTGGCTGGAATTTTGAGTTGGCTTTCTATATCATTAATCCAACTGATTGGTGGGGTTGGTTGTATAGCTTATGCCATGAGAAAAAACGTTTTAAAATCGTCCACTTCTTCTTTTGATGTTAAATAATGATAGATAAATTAATTAAAGCTATTAACAATCCAGCCCTCGCATTGCATGTGGTACACCGTAATTTACTTAAATTTTTCCGCTCTAAGAAATTCGTGGGCTCTGAAAAAAATCGTAGTGAAAGTGATACTGGTCATTACGTAGCTTTTGTTGAGGAGGCAGTAAGGGACTATCGAATATTTAAGGGATTTAAACGCAACCCTATATATACAGATGTTTTGGAGCATGTTAGTCGTGCGCAGGGGCAAGAGTATTTGGAGATAATAAAGAACGAGGCCCATGACTTATTGGGGATGTTAGATAAATTAAAAATTAATGATGAGGTTGGATCGCCTTTGCTTTATGAATATCCAGATGTTGGATGGATAAGCCCGACAACTCTTAGATATATAAAGGTTGCCGCAGATATTAGAAATTTGTTTGGCGATCTGGCTTTGGCTAGAATCGCCGAAATTGGGGTTGGATACGGGGGGCAGTTTTTAATTCTGGATCAACTTTATAGGATGCGTTATTTTCTTTATGATCTACCGCCTGTTTTAGAGTTCGCATCTAAATATTTGGAATCTCATATATTGAATTCTTCATATGAAGCAATCACTCTCAATCAATATGATGGGGTGGGCGAATATGATCTTGTGATAAGCAATTATGCTTTTTCTGAGTTGCCTAGACAATTACAGCAAAAGTATATTGAAAAAATAATTTACAAATCGAAGAGAGGGTATTTAACGATGAATAGTGGTTTGCCTAATTCGGTTTTTAAGAATAATAAAATGACAATAGATGAGTTGAGAAAGCATTTACCAGAATTCGAAATTCTGGAGGAGCGACCAAACACAACTCCGGGAAACTATATTATAGTGTGGGGACACAAGTAAGAGAGTCAAGGATATTATATTGTGCGGCAACTTATTGTACTGAGACTGATTGGTGGACTGGGTAACCAATTATTTCAAATTCTTTATGGCAGGCGAATTGCTGAATCCATAGATGTGAAAATTGTTATAGATGACTCGTTCTTGAAAAATTCCAGTAAAAAGCATGAAGTATTGGCCTTTCCTGAATTGGTGAAAGAATATGGAGTAGTTACGCTTGGGTGGCGTGATTTAAAAGTAAAAAGAACGGTCGAGAGGATTTTTTATAAGCTACGAATAAAGCCTCCAAAGTTCTATAGATGCTCATATATTTTTGACGAAACTGATCCAAGTGAGCTAACTTCTTCTCAGTATATCGTGGATGGATTTTGGCAGGATAAAAAATTCCTAGATCATAATTTTCTGACGAATGTTAGGGAGGCTTTGCGTTCAGTATCAAAAGAGCAGCTGACAGGCGCTCATAATGAAAATGCCATTTGTGTCCATATAAGACGGGGTGACTTTGTTACCAATCGCCACTGGTTTAGGCTGCAACAAATAGTTCTTTCTATGGATTATTATCTGAAGGCATTTGATTATTTTAAAAAGGAATTCAACGTCAGTGAATTTCATATATATACAGATGATGAACCGTGGGCGCGCCAGTTCTTCTCAGAAAACCCAATGGTGAAGATAATATCTTCCTCGAGGTTGTCGCCAGTCGATTTGCTATATGAAATGACGCAGTATGAAAACTTCATTATTGCGAACAGCACGCTAAGCTGGTGGGCGGCAGTGCTCGCGGAGGCGAAACTCAAAAGAGTTGTAATTCCTGAAATTTGGGGAGCCAATCAAAGCAATGAAAAATTTTGTCTTGATGGTTGGAAATCGATTTAATCACTATGGGTAAATTCCCCGCCCCTTGGGGCGGTATTTAGAAGCGATGCGAAGCGAGCCGTGTGGATGTTCTGCATTTGGCTGTCTGAATACCCCGCCCCTTGGGGCGGGGATTTTTATCGGCAAGAACCGTCTTGGTAATCTTCTCAGATAAATCAAGGTGATGGGCTTGTAATGTTTCGAAGGATGGATTATCATTGCGGTTTTTTAATTTTGTACTTTACTCTGTAGCTGGTGTTGCAATAATCTTCAATGGCTTGGTCAGTTACATATTTGGTGAATTTGCCTCTGAGGGGTTCGCTGTCTTTTTTTGCATTGCTTTACTGATTGTGTATCTTGGAGGAAAAATAACAATTTACCCAAGTGTAATTTGGGCAACTGTTCCGGTATTTTTTGTTATTTTTCTAAACTTTGTTTTTATTTCGGCGAATGATGAATGGTATAGGTTATTTTTTTTATATCCATACTTCATTGTCTTGTTGCTGATTTTTTTAATGAATTCAAAATCTAGTGTGACTCATGAAAAACTCATGATGCTAGTGCGGATATTGGTTGTCGCCAGTTGTGTTTCGGCCGTATATGCGATTTTGCAAAAACTGGGCTATGGCACAACAATCCCGTTGGAGACTGAATTAAGGGCAACAGGTCTTTCAAGAACAAGTTTGAATTTATCAGGTATTTTGTTTAATTCGTTGGTTATTGCGGTTATATGTTTGCCAACACTTGTCGAAAAAAATATTGCTGGATTTTTGCTTTTTGTTGGCTTGCTTTCTGCCGGTGGTAGGGGGTCGGCAATAGGGGCGCTTGCTTTTTTAATTATCTATATTTATTTTAATTTCAAAAACAAGACTGATATTTACAGGGTAGTATCATTTTTTTTCTTGTTATTTTTTGTTTTACTTGCGATTCTATTTTTGGATTCTGAGGTCAGTCGGGTTTTCTCAGCGTTTAACTTTATTTCTGATCAATCCAATATTGACAGGTTTGTATCTTATGCCCAGTTTCTTGATGAATTTAATATTTGGGGGGCTGGTGTTGGGAGCACCTCACCAGCAGTAGGACGTTTTTCTATTTTTACTGGTTTTGAGTCATTCTTTTTAAATGTTTTGTATGAAATTGGATTGCCAATGTTCTTGTTAATGGCTTTCGGTTTTGTTCAATTTTTATTCAAGATTGATACGGGTGTGCGGCGTCATTTTTTTATATTTACACTGGGTTTGTTACCCATGTTGCTCGGGCAGCAGATGCACAATACGCCAAGTGTATTTGCTTATACGATTCTTTCGTATGCGTTGATTTCGTTAAAAAATAAAGTGGATTTATAATGAAGATTTCTGTTGTTATGCCGGTTGCCAGGGTTGATGATTTTTTATTGTTAACCCTTGATTCTGTGAGTCAACAAACATTTGACGACTTTGAGCTAATAGTTGTTTGTAGCTCTGATATTTACACTGATATTTCCAAGATTTTTGATACAAAAAAATTTCCATTCCCTTGTAAAATTATCCATACAAATCTTCGTGGGGTTGCGTTTGCGGCAAATCTTGGAATTTCGCACGCTCAGGGGGAGTTCATAGCGCGCTGGGATTCTGACGACCTGTGTGATTCAAATCGATTGGGGTGTCAGCTGGAGGAGTTCGAGAGAGATGAGTCTTTGGGGGTCGTTGGTAGCCGTGTGGTGATTATTGATGAGGTCGGGCGACCCAACCAATTTCAAAATTACAAATTTTATCCTGATAATAAATCAATAAGACGTGTACTGAAGTATAGACAACCACTTCTTCATTCGTCCCTGATGTTTCGGTCAAAAATACTTTTTGACAATAAAGGCTACTTATATGGCCACACCTCCGAGGATCACGAGCTGTTTATCAGAATTGCCAGAAATAAGAATATTGTATTTAAAAATATTAGTGATGTGGTGACTTATTACAGGAGACATTCCTCGCAATTGTCGGATGTTTCGAACCAATATATTCACTTCTACGAGATTAGTGGCTTTATGTTTACGGAGTTTCTGAGAACATGGAATATTTTGTATGTTTTAGGGATGATTGTTAATATTCCTGCCCTTCGAAGGGTGCGGTATCACTATCGTGCGATTAGTAAATATTTCAGCAAAGAGGACGTGATATGAGTTGTTTGATTGTTACCGGTTGTGCCGGTTTTATTGGAAGTAATTTAGTTGATCGTTTGCTGGTCGATGGCCATCAAGTAATCGGAGTCGACAATTTTTCGACTGGTCAGCGACGCTTTATTGACAACGCTTTGGCGCATTCAAATTTTCGGCTGGTTGAAATTGACTTGCTGGATCTCGATGCATTGAAGCTGGCTTTTGCCGGGGGCGAGGCAGTGTTTCACCTGGCTGCCAATGCTGATGTCCGTTTTGGTACCAATCATCCACGTAGGGACCTGGAGCAGAACACGATTGCCACTTACAACGTCCTAGAAGCCATGCGAGCGAATGGCATCAAGAAGATTGCTTTTTCCTCGACCGGTTCGGTCTATGGCGAGTCGCCTGTTGTCCCCACGCCCGAGGACGGGCCGTTTCCCATCCAGACATCGCTCTATGGTGCGTCCAAGGCGGCGGGTGAAGGCCTGATTTCGGCCTACTGTGAAGGTTTTGGCTTTCAGTCCTGCATTTTCCGTTTTGTATCCATACTGGGGGAGCGCTATACCCATGGCCATGTATTCGATTTCTACCAGAAGCTGAAGGCCGATCCCACTCGTCTGCCGGTGCTTGGCAATGGCAAGCAGCGCAAGTCATACCTGTATATTCAAGACTGCATAGACGCCATCTTGCTTGCGATGGACAAGGCTACTGGCAAGGTCAACATCTTCAACCTAGGGGTCGATGGCTACTGCGAGGTCAATGATTCCATTGGCTGGATTTGCGAAGAGTTGGGCGTCAAGCCACGCATGGAGTATTCAGGCGGTGACCGTGGGTGGATTGGCGACAACCCGTTTATTTTTCTGGACACAAAACGCATCCAGGCCTTGGGCTGGAAGCCCAAGTTTGGCATCCGCGCGGGAGTCATCAAGACGGTCGAATATCTTCGCGCCAATGAATGGGTCTTTGAGGCGCGAACATGACGCAGAGATTTGTTCTAATTACCGGTGCTTCCCGCGGATTAGGCGAATTTTTGGCGCGCCAGTTCTGGGCTGCCGGATTCAGCCTTTGCCTTGTTGCACGTAGCAAAGCGGGGCTTCAGAAAGTCGCTGCTTCCCTCCCTGAGCGCAAAGGCCAGCAGCTCACGGTGTTGACCTGTGATCTGGGCGACCCTGTCGCGGTTGTTGAATTGGCTGCCAAAGTCAGGGAGTCATTGCCAAGCCTTGACGTGCTGGTCAACAACGCCGCCATCCACGGCCCGATCGGCCCGTTATGGGAAAACGATTTTTCACTGTGGCAGCAGGCGATTCAGGTCAATTTTCTAGCGCCAGTCGCGCTGTGCCACGCCTTTGTTCCGTGGATGATGGAAGCCGGCGGTGGATCGATCATCAATCTTTCGGGTGGTGGTGCGACCGGCCCGAGGGGCAATTTCAGCGCCTATGGGGCCGCCAAGACGGCACTGGTGCGCTTCAGCGAGACGCTGGCCGAGGAAACCAAGCCGTTAGGAATTCGGGTCAATTGCATTGCTCCAGGGGCGATGAAGACGAAAATGTTGGGCGAGGTGTTGGAACAAGGCGCCAACGCTGTCGGCGAACGTGAATTTGCAATTGCCAGCAAGGTCTTTGCGGAAGGTGGCGCGTCAATGGACCGTGTGGCAGAACTGGCCCTGTTTTTGGCCTCGGATAAGAGCAATGGCATAACGGGCAAGCTCATCAGTGCCGTGTGGGACGACTGGGAGCATTGGCCAGACCATCTGGACGAACTATCGTCCAGCGATGCCTATACCCTGCGGCGCATTGCCGGGCGGGATCGTGGATTTACTTGGGGTGATAAATGAGCGATGTAAAGCAGGTATTTGGTGTTGGCATCATCGGCTGCGGCCTGATTGGTCAAAAGCGGGCCAAAGCGCTGGGCAGTGGTGGTCGGCTGGTGGCGTGTGCGGATATTGACGTGAGTCGTGCCGAGAGTCTGGCTAAAAGCACTGGGGCCAAGGTGTTCCGTGATTGGCGCGAACTGGTGTGGCTGCCGGGCGTGGATGTGGTGATTGTGGCCACACTGCACGACTCGTTGGCCGAAATCACGCTCACCGCCATCGAGGCGGGCAAGCATGTGCTGGTGGAAAAACCGGCAGCCCGCACGGCGGCGGAGTTGGCGCCGGTGATGGCTGCTGCCGCAAAACACGGCGTCAAGGTGCACGTGGGCTTTAACCACCGCTACCACCGGTCTTTGCGAAAAGCCAAACAGATTGTGGACACAGGTGCGCTGGGCGAGTTGATGTTCATCCGCGCCCGTTACGGCCATGGCGGCCGCATTGGATACGACAAAGAGTGGCGTGCCAAGCCCGAGTTATCTGGCGGCGGTGAGCTGATCGACCAGGGCCCGCACCTGATCGACCTCTCGCGCTGGTTCCTCGGCGAATTTGCGGAGGTGCAGGGCTTCGCCCATACCTATTTTTGGGACATGCCGGTGGACGACAACGGCTTCATGTTGCTCAAGACGGCCAAGAAGCAGGTGGCTTTTCTGCATGCTTCTTGCACGGAGTGGAAAAACCTTTTTTCCATGGAAATTTACGGTAAAGACGGCAAGCTGGACCTTTCAGGCCTGGGCGGAAGCTATGGGGTAGAAAAGCTGACTTGGTACAAAATGCTGCCTGAGATGGGGCCGCCAGAAACCACGTCTTGGGAATACCCCATGGTGGACGATTCCTGGGCGGTTGAGATGGCGGAGTTTTTTGAAGACATTCGTTTGGGCCGCGCCCCCGCAGCGAGCCTTGTCGATGCGCACGAGGCGCTGAAAATTGTGGAAGAGATTTACAGGGAGTCTGGCTATGCGATTAACTGATCCGGTCTTTTTTGCATTAGAGGTATTGGAGCGTGGCGCCGCTTGGTTCCTGGGTAAAGGGTACGGTGCAGCAACCATTGCACAGGAAGTGGCCGCGGTACTGTCCGCGGTGTCGGTTGTGCCCAAACTGGCTATTGATGTGGGGGGGAATGTGGGCGACTACTCTAGGCAATTGCGCGCCCGCGTGAAGGATCTCGAGATTCATATCTTTGAGCCGGCAGCCGTTAATTGCGCAAAGCTGGCGCAGGCCTTCGCTGCTGACAGGCGCGTTACTGTCAATCCGGTAGCACTTTCTGAGCAGATATCCGATGCCGTGTTGTATTCCAACGAGGCCGGCGGAGGGCTCGGCAGCCTCGCTAATCGGCGTCTGGATCACTTTGGCATACAGATGTCGGTGACCGAAAATGTCCAAGCCATCCGGTTTGAAGACTACTGGAAAGATGTGCTTCAAAGCAGGGTGATCGACATTGCCAAGTTGGATATCGAAGGCTTCGAGCTGGGTGCGCTGCGTGGCTTTGGGCGAGCCATAGCCAGCACGAGGGTGGTGCAGTTTGAGTTTGGTGGTTGCAATCTGGATACGCGGACCAGTTTACAGGACTTCTACTACTTCTTTTCCGATGCCGGCTTCGCCCTGCACCGCATAACCCTATTGGGCCTCAATGCAATCAGACGATACCGAGAATTGGACGAGGTTTACCTCACAACCAACTTTATCGCCATCAACACGCGAATGAAATAATCAAATTATGATCATCGTCAGAAGCCCTCTCCGCATCACTCTGGGTGGTGGAGGAACCGACCTGCCCTCCTATTACCGCAAACACGAAGGTTTTTTGGTGTCTGCGGCCATCGACAAGTACGTCTATGTCACAGTGATGCGGCCGTTCACGGAAGGCATTTACCTGAAGTATTCGCAGCTGGAGCATGTCGAAAAAATTGCTGACGTAAAACACCCCATCATCCGTGAGGCGTTGCAGATGCTGGGCTTCAAAACCCCGCAGGTAGAAATCACCACGCTGGCGGACATTCCCGCTGGTACGGGCTTGGGGTCTTCGGGCAGCTTTACCACGGCGCTGCTGAAAGCCCTTTACACGCACCGCAAGCGGCACTTGCATCAAGAGGAGCTGGCCGAGCTGGCCTGCCACATCGAAATTGACCGCCTGGGCGAACCTATTGGCAAGCAGGATCAGTACATTGCCGCCGTGGGCGGCGTTACCTGTTTCACTTTTCACAAGGACGACAAGGTGACTGCGGTCCCACTCGGTATCAGCATGGACACCATGTTTGACATGGAAGACAACCTGCTGTTGTTCTTTACCGGATTCTCTCGCAGCGCCAGCGGCATCTTGAAGGATCAGCAGGTGAAATCACAGAATAATGATTCGGAAATGCTAAAAAATTTGCACTACGTGAAGGATCTGGGCTACCGCAGCAAGGATGCCCTGGAGGCTGACAACACCGAGTTGTTTGGTGAGCTAATGCATGAGCACTGGGAGCACAAAAAGCGGCGCTCTGGTGGCATGAGCAACCCGAAGATTGATGAGTGGTACGAGTTGGGCATGAAGAACGGGGCCGTAGGTGGCAAGCTGGTCGGCGCAGGTGGCGGTGGCTTTTTGATGTTCATGGCCCATGACAAAAACAAGCTTCGTCATGTTATGGCGGCCGCTGGCCTGGAGGAAGTGCGCTTCCGATTTGATTTTGAAGGCACCAAGGTGGTGATGTCGTCCTGATGTTGCCAGTTGCAATTCTTGCGGGGGGCTTGGCTACCCGGCTGCGCCCCATTACAGAGACCATCCCCAAAGCGTTGGTGGACGTGGCCGGCCAGCCATTCATCGTTCGCCAGCTATCGTATTTGCGCGACCAAGGGGTGTGCAAGGTGGTGCTTTGCATTGGCTACCTGGGCGAGATGATTGAAGCCGTGGTGGACAATGGCAGCAAGTTTGGCCTAGACGTTTCTTACTCGCCCGATGGCCCCGTGTTGTTGGGCACAGGGGGGGCCATCAAGAAAGCGCTGCCCATGCTGGGCGACCAGTTTTTTGTCTTGTATGGCGATTCATTTTCACCGGTGGATTTTCATGCTGTTGAACAGGCGTATTTAACGAGCGGATTGGACGCACTGATGACCGTTCTAAAGAATGGTGACCAGTGGGACAAAAGCAATGCGCTCTTTAGCAAAGGGGAACTGCTGGAGTACAACAAACGTGCTCCCCGCCCGGACATGACTTACATTGACTACGGTTTGGGTGTAGTTTCGGCAAGGGTTTTGGATGCATACCCTGCCGCATTGCCGTTTGATCTGGCAGATGTTTATCAGGCACTGTCAATGCAGGGTCAGCTTGCGGGGTTTGAGGTGCATGAGCGCTTCTATGAGATAGGTTCGCACAGGGGTCTGAAGGAAACTGAGGCATATTTTTTAACTAAGGAGTGAGCATGAGTTACGCGTTACAGCACTTGAAAGAGGCTGCTGAGATTCTTGAAAAAATCGATGTAGCTGCAATTGAAAAAATGGCCGACCTGTTGGCCACGGTGAAGGCCGATGGCGGGCGGATTTTCTTTTTAGGCGTGGGCGGTAGCGCCGGCAATTGCTCACATGCAGTGAATGACTTCCGCAAGATTGTGGGCATTGAGTGCTACGCACCGACCGACAACGTGTCGGAGCTGACAGCGCGCACCAATGACGACGGTTGGGCCAGTGTGTTTGTTGAATGGCTCAAGGTCAGCAAGCTGATCGCCAAAGATGCCTTGTTCATCTTCTCCGTGGGCGGCGGTAACCTGGAAAAAAATATCAGCCCCAATTTGGTGGAAGCCATCAAGCTCGCCAAGACGGTGGGCGCAAAGGTGACAGGCGTGGTGGGGCGCGATGGCGGCTACACCGCGCAGGCGGCCGATGCGTGCGTAATTATTCCTACCGTGAACCCCGACACCATCACCCCGCACTCTGAGGCTTTCCAGGCCGTGGTGTGGCACCTGCTGGTGTCGCATCCCAAGCTAAAGGTCAACCAGACCAAGTGGGAATCTGCGGTTAAGTAAGCGCGGGGAGTAAAGCGTGTTGCGTCGAGCTGTGTTTCTGGATAGGGACGGTGTAATCAACCGGGCCGAGGTGCGCGAGGGCAAACCTTATCCACCCGCCAACTTGGCGGTGATGGAGCTGTTGCCTGGTGTGCCCGCTGCATTGCAGGCACTGCACGCAGCCGGTTGGATGCTAATCGTGGTAACCAATCAGCCTGACGTGGCGCGTGGCACAACGCCGCGCGCTGTCGTAGAGGCCATCAATGCGCACTTGGAGCAGACCCTGCCCATTGACGAGTTCCGCACCTGCTACCACGACTCAGGCGACGGCTGCGACTGCCGCAAGCCATTGCCAGGTGCATTGCTGGCTGCTGCCCGCGAGCATGATATCGACCTAGGTCGTAGTTTCATGGTGGGGGACCGCTGGCGTGATGTGGAGGCAGGGCAACGCGCTGGGTGCAAGACGGTGTTTATTAACTATGGCTACGCTGAAAAGCAGCCCGAGTCGTGTGATTACAAATCGCAGTCCTTGCAAGAGGCTGCAGCCATTATTCTTGGAGAAATGAAATGAAAAAAGTTGAAGACCTGAAAGTTAAGATTTTTGCCGACGGCGCTGACAAGGCCGGCATGTTGGAGATGCACGCCAAGCCCTTTATCCAGGGCTTGACTACCAACCCAACCTTGATGAAGAAGGTGGGCATCAGTGACTACCGTGCATTTTGTAAGGACATCCTTACCACTATCAAGGAAAAGCCTCTGTCATTTGAAGTTTTCTCAGATGACTTTGCCGAGATGGAACGCCAGGCTATGGAGATTGCCAGCTGGGGCAGTAATGTGTACGTCAAGATTCCGGTGACTAACACCAAAAAGGAAACTTGCTACGCGTTGGTGAAGAAGCTGACCGCGCAGGGGGTAAAGGTAAACGTAACCGCCCTCATGACTTTGGCTCAAACGCGTGACGTGGTTGCGGCGCTGAACCCTAACGTGCCAAGCTATGTATCCATCTTTGCAGGCCGTATTGCCGACACCGGCCGCGACCCTGTGCCTTTGATGGCAGCAGCGGTAGAGATGCTGAAAGTAGCCCCAGCCGCAGAGCTGATTTGGGCCAGCCCACGCGAGCTGTTGAATATTTTCCAGGCAGACGACATCGGCTGCCAAGTGATTACCGTAACTAACGACCTCATTAAGAAGCTGTCTCTGGTGGGATATGACTTGGAAGAATACTCGCTGGATACCGTGAAGATGTTTTACAACGATGCGGTGGCTGCTGGCTTCAAGCTGTAAATAACTTTGGCTCTTGCACCATCATAAAGTGACGCTTGAAACCACTATCAACATGGACACTGAGCGAGCAAGAAATTTTGCCGTCGTGCTGGCGGCCTTTAATGGTAAGCAGTGGCTTGATGAGCAACTGCAGTCCATACTTGATCAGGTTGGCGTGTCTGTAACGGTCTTTATCAGCGTTGATCAATCATGTGACGGAACAGAGGAGTGGAGTGATATCTGTGCATTTACAGACAACAGAATAGTTGTCTTGCCGCATGGACAGAGATTCGGTGGTGCTGCGCGAAATTTCTTTCGATTGATTGAGCGTGTGGATTTTTCAGGCTTTGATTACGTAAGTTTTTCTGATCAAGATGATATTTGGTTACCGAATAAGTTACTGCGGGCGCATGAGGTGCTGTCCAGTACCGGGGCAGATGCTTACTCAAGCAACGTCACGGCGTTTTGGGCAGATGGTCGTCAAGTGCTTATTGAAAAGTCTCAACCGCAGGTCCAATGGGATTTCTTATTTGAAGCTGCTGGGCCGGGTTGTACCTATGTGATGCGCAAAGAATTGGCCTGTGCTATTCAGCATGTGGTGAGAAGCCATTGGGAAGAGGTTCAAGAAGTTGGTTTGCATGACTGGTTTTCATACGCGTTCGCGCGAGCCAATGGATACAAGTGGGTAATTGATGATGTTCCGGGCATGCTCTATCGGCAACATGAAAATAATCAGGTTGGTGTTAATGCTGGGTGGCGCGCTTTTGTGCATCGTGCCGACAAAGTTTTGAGCGGTTGGGGGTTGGCGCAATCAGCATTGATAGCGCGATTGGTGGGGTTAAACGACGATCCATTTGTTTTGCGGTGGGCAGGCGGGAGCCGGCTGGGGTTGCTCTATTTGGCTCTTCACGCTGGTCAATGCCGAAGACGCGTGAGAGATAAATTTATCTTCGGCTTGTCGTGTTTGGTGTCGAGTGTGACGAGGCCCAGTCGTCGATGAGTCAACTTCAAATGCTAGTAACGGGTGCCAATGGCTTTGTCGGCCGTGCTTTGTGCAGTGAAACCTTGGCGCGTGGCGCGGCAGTGCGAGGCGTCACCCGAGCCCTTTGTGATCTTCCTATAGGGGTTGACAACGTAGTCGTTGGCAGCATCGACGGCAACTCTGATTGGCTGGATGTGCTTGCAGATTGTGAGGTCGTTGTTCATCTCGCAGCTCGCGTTCATGTGATGCAAGAGACTACCACCAACCCGCTGGAAGAGTTTCGCCGGGTCAATGTGCAGGGCACTTTGAACTTGGCCCGGCAGGCTGCCGTAGCTGGCGTGCGGCGCTTTGTGTTCGTCAGCTCCATCAAGGTCAACGGCGAGGCGACGCAGCTTGGGCGCCCGTTCACTGCAGACGATGCGCCTGCGCCACTGGACTCCTATGGCGTGTCCAAGATGGAGGCCGAGCAGGGGCTGCGCGAGATCGCCCTGCAAACCGGCATGGAGGTGGTCATCATCCGCCCGTCTTTGGTGTATGGGCCTAGTGTGAAAGCCAACTTTGCCGCCATGATGCGCTGGCTCAAACGCGGCGTGCCCTTGCCGCTGGGCGCCATTCATAACCAGCGCAGTCTGGTTTCTCTCGACAATCTGGTCGGTTTGATCGTGACCTGCCTCACGCACCCCGCTGCCGCCAATCAAACTTTTCTCGTGTCGGATGGCGAAGATGCTTCCACCACCGAGCTGTTGCGCCGTATGGGTCAAGCCATGGGTCATCCGGCGCGTTTGATTCCTGTGCCGACCAGTTGGCTGAAACTGGCGGCGGCCATGGTGGGCAAGCGGGATGTGGCGCAGCGCTTGTGTGGGTCTTTGCAGGTGGATATTTCTAAAACACGGGAATTGTTGGGGTGGGCGCCTCCGGTGTCGCTGGATGAGGGGTTGCGACGGGCTGCTGCGGGTCATGAATTACCGCGCTTCGCTCGCAATGACGGGCGGTTGGAATGAAGCGGGTGTTTGACTTGTTGCTGGCGGTGCTTGCTGCGCTGGTTTTTGCTGTGCCGGTGTTGCTGGTGGCGCTAGCAGTACGACTGACTGCCTCCGGCCCGGCGCTGTATTGGTCAGACCGCGTAGGGCGGCACAACAAGCTATTCAAGATGCCTAAGTTCCGCAGCATGCGGGTGGGCACACCCGCCGTGGCCACGCATTTGCTGGCAGACCCCAAAAGCCACCTCACGCCGATCGGCAGTTTTTTGCGCAAAAGCAGCCTGGACGAGCTGCCGCAGCTGTGGAGTATTTTGGTGGGCGACATGAGTTTTGTCGGGCCGCGCCCGGCGCTGTTTAACCAGCATGATCTGATAGAACTGCGCACCCAGCTTGGCGTGCATGAGTTGGTGCCGGGGCTGACAGGCTGGGCCCAGGTGAACGGGCGTGATGAACTGCCCATCCCCCAAAAAGTGGCGTTGGACGCCGAGTACCTGCAGCGCCAGGGCTTCGGGTTCGACCTCAAAGTTCTGTGGCTCACCTTTTTAAAGGTGGTACAGCGAGACGGGGTGTCGCACTGATGGGCAACACGTTTGTTGGTGGTCGATCATGATGCGCACCTTGAGCCGTTGGGCCGCCCCTGCATTGGCTTTGCCACGCCCGGTCAAGCGGAGCATGGTCCTGTTGTTGGACGCCGCGTTGTGCGTGTTCACCGTCTGGTTGGCGTTTTATTTGCGCCTCGGCAATTTTGTCTCCTTATCGGGTCCAGCTGTCTGGCCGGCGTTGGCATCGGTGGTGTTGGCTTTGCCCATCTTTATCACCTCGGGCCTGTACAGGGCCATTTTTCGCTACAGCGGCTTGCCGGCCATGGTGGCAGTAGCGCGTGCCATGGTGTTGTACGGCTTAGCCTTTGCGGCGGTGTTCACCTTC
>Ga0209390_10005009_pt1 | contig 19267 bp, 8 predicted proteins | sample BON01_FD_187212 | JGI IMG/M metagenome (GOLD analysis project Ga0209390, IMG submission 187212) | Freshwater microbial communities from Lake Bonney liftoff mats and glacier meltwater in Antarctica - BON-01 (SPAdes) (version 2) | ecosystem: Environmental > Aquatic > Freshwater > Ice > Glacier...
AAGCGGCTGGGGCCGCCGCGCCCGCGGGCGCGGCGGCGGTCGGCGCCGCGGCCGAGGTGGCGAGCGCGCTGCAAGAGGGCGTGCGCGAGACGAGCGCGCTCTCGCCGCCCTCGCTCTGCAGTCGGGCCCGGCACGCCTCTGGCGTGACGGCGGCCCCGCCGGCGGGGACAGGGGCGGTCTGGGCGAGCGCGGGCGGCGCCGCTGTGGCGAGGACCATCGCGACGGCAACCAGGGCCGCGAAGAAGAATTTCGCCGTCGGCGCCATTTTTTTGCTCCTTCTTTTTTCTTGGGGAGGAGTTTTTTGCTTTTTTGTTCGTCGGGCGATATGTGAATGTGTGGGCCTTGCCGCGCGCTTGTGTATTTTTCGTAGCCCGAAGAGAGTGTGTTGCTTGGTTTGTTCGAGAGCGAACGAGGGAGAGAGATATGTGTTGCGTTTCAGGGAGGGGGGAGGGAGGACATTTTTGTAGGGAGGGAATTTGGCGCCGACGAACAAAAAAAGGAAGGTGGCCCCGCCGAAAGAGGGAAGGTAGCGCGCGCAAAAAAATAGGAAGCGCACGCGTCCGCGTCGCGCTCGACCTTTTTTCTCATCCGATGTGACGTCGGGCGGGACTGATGGTGTGGCCGTTCTGAACCGCTCCCCCTCACATCACACGCGCGCACACGCACGCACGGATGAATTTGCGCGGCGCTGGTTAGATCGCCGACGGCTGATTCCTGCCGACCGGCCGCGCGGAAAAAGGCCGCGCCGAGCTCGTCAAGCATCGCAGAAGCGCCCCGAGAACGACAGAAAAGGGGGGGCCTGCGAGTACATTCAACCACCTGTCCTTGACCTTTCGGGCCGGAGGGGCGGAGCGCCCGACGCGCTTCAAAAAACCGCAAAAACAAAACAAATGCCGCGTAAAAAAAGGCCTAGGTTATTCTAAACCGCAAACCTGCGCGCCACGGCCGCCGGCCCCCCCTCCTCGTACTCGCCCTTGTGCACCAGCCTGTCCTGCCCGGGCAGCACCCGCGCCAGCACCGCCCCGCCCAGCCAGGGCGCGAACCGCAGCGCGCGCGAGCGCGCGCCCCAGTAGGGCGGCGGCGGCGGCGCCACGACCCGCGCCGACGGCAGCGGCGCCCCTCTCACGCGCAGCTCGGCCTCGAGCCTGGCGGCCAGGCCGGGCGTCACGGCCACGCCGCCGACGGGCAGCACGGCCTCCAGCAACGCGCGGCGGGTGGGCGGGTCCGGGTGCTGCGCGGCGACGGCGACCACGGCCTCGGCGAGGGTGCCGGCGCCGTCGGCGCCGCCGCACGCCGCAAAGGCCGAGAGCGCGGCGGCGGCGGCGGCGGCGGCGCCGTTCCTGCCGGCGCCGGCGCCGGCGCCGGCGCCGCCAAATGCGACGGCCGCCGGCGCCGACAGGATTTCTGCGAGGGCCTGCGGCCGGAAGAGCGACTCTCCCAGGGCGGCGCCCAGGCGCGGCTCGACCGTGATGGCGGCGCCGTCCGGCAGGGTGTAGGTGTGCGGCCCGAGCGGGTCCAGGACGTCGGGCGGCTCGTCGTCGACGTCCTCGGCCGTCTCCTTCTTCTTCTTCTTCTGCTGCCGTTCGTCCTTCTTGCCGCCGCCGTCGCCGTCGGGGTCGCCGCCGCCGGCCTCCGCCGCCGCCGCCGCCGCCGCCGCCGCCGCCGCCGCCTCGGCCTCCTGCTGCTGCTGCTGCTCCCCCCCGCCCCTGCGCCGCGCCTCCGCCGCCTCGGCCTCCTCCGCCTCGCGCCGCGCCTGCGCCTCCGCGTACCCGGGCGGCGGCAGGACCAGGGACACGGCGCTCGAGCGCCACCACTCGCGATCGGCGCCGACCGCCGGACCCGCCGCCGCCGCCGCCCCAGCCGCCGCGCGACGGCCGCCGCCCGCCGCCGCCGCCGGGAAAAACCCGCAGCGCCCGTCAAACTCGGCCGCGCTCGCCTTTGCGCGCGAGCACCGCTCCTTGAGGGCCCGCACGCGCTCGTCCGTGGCCGCGGCGACCGCGTCGGCGCCCGACAGCGCCCCGGCTCCGGGCATCGACGACGCGGGCGCAACAACAGCGCCCGCGCCCGCGCTCGCGCCACGAGAAGCGCCCGCGCCGCCATAAGGAGCGCCCGCGCCGCCGGCCGCCCGCTCGAGCAGCAGCCGCAGCGCGGCGTCGAGCGCCTCTCCGCTCCGCCCGTCCGGCAGCCTCGCCGCCGACGGCGCGTGCGTCGCGCCGTCCACCACGGCGCCCACGTCCGCGCGCCCGTGCCCCAGGTCTAGGACCGTGGCCGTCAGGCGGCCGTGCGCGTACGCCGCGGCCGCCAGCGAGTCCACGGCGTAGTAGTGGGTCACTGAGAAGACCTCAAAAAGCATTTGAACGAGCGCCTCGCGGTCTCGGCGCGGCAATCCGGGCGGCTCGACGACGACGAGCGGCCCCTCGCGGCCGGGCTGCCACCCGACCAGGTCGTACAGCACGTGGTGCAGCACGGACTCGAGAGCGTCGGCGTCGGCGAGGCGGCCCCGGCGGAAGGCGTGGCGGGTGGGGGCCTCCTGCTGCGGCTGCTGCTGCCGGGAGCCGTTGCCGTTGCCGTGGCCGTGGCCGTTGCCGCTGCCGCCGCCGCCGCCGCCCGCGGGCATCACGCGCACGCGCGACGGCGTGACGACGCGCGGTTCGTCGTCGCTGGGGATGGTGGCGGCAAAGCCGGCCTTGGTGGTCAGGCTGCCGATGTCGAGGACGACGGTGGCCTCGGCGATCTGGGCCGTGGCCGTGAGGGCGGCCGCGGCGGCGGCCATGGTGGCCGCGCTTGCTGTTGCTTTGAGCGAGCGGGGGCGGCGGCGGCGGCGGCCAGGGCGGTGGCGGGTGGCGCGCGCGCGCGCTCGCCGACGCGCTGCGGCGGCGGCGCTCTTCAAGCGGGCTGTGCTTTAATGCCGGGCTGGGGGGAGTGCGGCTGATCGACGGTACTGCGATGAGGTGGAGGATCAGTGCGAGCAGCACTGGTCGGCTGCCGCAGCGCGGCTCCCTCGTGTCGCAAAGGGGCGGGCGATCGCGTTCTTTGTTTTCTCTGTGCGGCGCGCTGCGCGGAGGGGTTGGTTCGTTCGCTGAGCTCCTGACTTGTCGGTTGGTTCATGTGAAGGGGGAGAGGGGGAGGAGGAGAGGGAGGTGGAGGAAAAAACTGTTTAGTCACTCGCGTCCTTCCCTCCCTCCCCAAAAAGAACGAGGGTCTCGCAAACGCCATCAATCACAACTCAATGAAGCAGCGACGACCAACACGCCCACGCCCTCACGGCGGCCGTTGAGACCACCGTTACACCGCCGCGAGCTTCATCATCAAACTCCCCACAAGCACCAGAACAAAAGGAAAACGACCGCCGGCGCTCGCGCCGGCGACGACGACGACGATGGCGGCCGAAGGAGACGACGACCAGATCGCTGACGCCGCCGCCGCCTCCGCCGCCCAAGCCGCCGACGCCCTGGCGCTCCTCCGGGTCGAGGCCCTGCTCTGGGAGCTGGCGCCGCGCGCGCGGGTCGTCGCCGCGCTGGAAGCAGCGGCGGGACCCAGCGGCGATCATCCCCTCCCCTGCGACGCGCAGCAGCGCCTCTTGCTGCGCGCCCTGGCCGCGCCGCCGCCGCACGCGCCCTCGCTCCTGCTCCCGCCGCCGCCGCCGCCTCATGCCTCTGCCGCCGAGCCGCCGCCGCCGCCGCCGTCGGCCTACCCGTCCGACTACCTCGCGGGCGTCCTTCAGCGCGCCACGGCCGCGTTCATGAGCCTGGACGAGGCGCTGGCAGAGATGCTGCAGCGGGCCCTCCTGCCGCCGCCGCCGCCGCCGCCGCCGCCGCCGCCGCCGCTTCAGCCGCCGCCGATGACGGGAGCAGGGACGGCCCCCGCCTGCTCGCCGCCAGACGCTGCCGCCTCGTTGCTCAAGACGTGGTGCTACCTGCCCCCGGAGGCCTCGCCGCTCTTCCCGCCGGCGCTCGCGGCGCTCCGCTCGCAGGCCGACGCGCGTCGCAGCGGATCGCCGCCGCCTGCGGAAGACGCCGCCGCCGCCTCCGCCGCCCCCGCCGCCCCCGCCGCCAGCGCAATCGCCGGACTCGTCTCCCTGCGCCTGTCCCCCGACATATTAGCCGCCGGCACCGGCGCCACCCCCTGGGCCGCGGGCTTTGTCCTGGGCGAGTGGCTACTGTCCCGCCGCGCCGCCCCGCTCGTCAGGGGCCGGAGCGTGCTGGAGCTTGGCAGCGGCGCGGGGCTGGCGGGCGTGTGCGCCTGGCGCGCGGGCGCCCGGCGCCTGCGGCTGACCGACGCCGACGGGCGGGCGCTGTCGAACTGCCGGCGCAACGTGCTCGCCAACCTGGCGCCGGGCGAGGGGTTGGACGAGGAGGCGCCGGCCGGACGCGACGAGGGCGTCGGCGGCGGCGCCCGGCGCTCGCTGCGGCTGCTGCGGCTGCGGTGGGACGACGCGCCGCGCCTGCCGGCCGAGCTGGGCGACGACCGCGGGCCGGACGACCTCGTGATCGCGGCCGACGTGGCGTACGACCCGCTCATCCTCCCCGGGCTGACGAGGGCCTTGTCGGCGCTGCTGCGGCGTGGGCGGCGGCAGGGAGGAGGAGGCGGCAGCGGCGGCGGCGGCGGCGGTGGCTCGCCGCGCGACAGGCCCTTTGCACTCGTGGCCACCACCGTGCGGCAGGAGGCCACCCTGGCCTTGCTGCTGGACCTGGCGCGCGAGCAGGGCCTGAGCATGACGGAGGAGGCCGAGTGGTGGCGGCAGAGGAGGCGGCGAGGGGGCGGCGGTGGCGGGGAGGACGCAGGCGGGGACGGAAGCGAGGCGGCGGCAGCGGTGTCGGCGGCCGAGGCGGCGGCCGAGGGACGCGCCTGGGGCGACGACCCGCGCTTCGTGTCGGTCCAAGGGCTGGACCGCCGCGGCATCGTGGTGCACGTCGTCCAGCTCGAGCCGCTGCCGCCCGAGGAGGATGCTGCTGCTGCCGGCGGTTGAGCGAGGGAGGGAGGGCTTTCGAGTTCGTCGGGCGAGAGGCGGGGGCGCGGCCGTCGGCGCGCGCGCGGCCGACGGCGGCGGCAGCGGCCGGCAACAAGCCGGCGGAATGTCAGTCCTGCTCTTTCGATAGAAAGCCGAGGCGCGCACATCGAGTTCCGCAACCTAAACACGTCCACCCCTCACCTGGCATTCGGCGAGCACCACCCTCGCAAGTCACCGACAAGGACAAAGAGAGAGAGACCCTCGCCTCTCTCCTTCCTTCGCCCGCCGCGCGCCTCCTGGCAATCTTCGGGCGCTCCCCCAAGTCGCCGCCCGCATCCGTATCCCGCATCGGCCGGCAGGTGAACAGCCCGCGGCAGCAGCAGCAGCAGCAGCAGCAAGCAGCAAGCCGAAACCATGCTGGCGGTCGCGCAGAGGGCGAGCTTCGGCCGCCGGGGCACCGTCTCCGTGTTCGCCAAGGAGTCGCGCATTGGCATCCGGCCGATCCCCGTGCCCAAGGGCGTGACCGTCTCGATCGACGGCAACGTCGTCAAGGCCAAGGTGAGCGCCGCACGCGGAGAGGGCGCGCGCGCCGACCCCCCCCCAAAAAAGCACTCACAGAGGGAGGGGGGAAAAAGAGGAGAGGGTGTGGCCGCCGCCGCCGCCCGCCCGCCCGCTCGCCCGCCCCCCCTCGCTCGCCCGCTCTCGCTTCTTTTCGACCCACCCGCCTCTCTCTCCGACGCTCCCTCGACACGCGAAAACAACAATCAAACAGGGCCCCAAGGGCGAGCTCTCCGTCTCCCTGGTCCCCGAGGTCTCCATCGCCCTCGAGGCCGAGGGTGGCGCCGCCGGCCAGCTGCTGGTGCGCCGCCTGGTCGACTCCAAGCGCGGCGCCTCTATGCACGGCCTCTCGCGCTCTCTGGCCGCCAACATCGTCCTCGGCGTCTCCGAGGGCTTCGAGCGCCGCATGGAGATGGTGGGCACGGGCTACCGCGCCACCACCACGCCGCAGGAGCTGACGCTCAACGTGGGCTACTCCAAGCCGCGCATCCTGCCAGTGCCGGAGGGCGTCACCGTGGCCGTTGAAAAGGGGACGGCGCTCGTCTTTGCCTCGGCCGACAAGGTCGTGCTGGGCGACTTTTGCGCGCGCGTGCGGCGCCAGCGCCCGCCCGAGCCGTACAAGGGCAAGGGCATCCGGTACGCCGGGGAGATCATCAAGCTCAAGGAGGGCAAGAGCGGCAAGAAGAAGTAGGGCGAGGGGCCGCGATTTTTGTGGGGGGCCTGGCCGGGCGCGGGGCGGGGCGTCTTTTTTTCCCTCCCGCCGCGCTTGTTTCGAACGAAGCGAGGCGAAAAAAAGACGCTGCGCTGCTTCGTTTTCGCTATTTTGTTATTTTCTCTCTCTCATCCGAGAGACAATACTTTCGTCCTAGATTTCACTTTGTTTGCAAAGTACGGGTCAAAGAAGTCACACGTTGGTCAGAACACGCGCGACGGCGTCTTGAACGAAAAGGACGCGGAGGAGGCAAAGGGGCGGGAAGAGCCGCCGCCGCCCGAAAAGAGCGCCGCCCGCGCGCCGACCGTCGCCGTCGCCGTCGCCGTCGCCGTCGCCGTCGCCGTCGCCGTCGCCCCGCCCGGCGCCCAGGTCCCCCCGCCGCTCTGCGCCAGCGCCAGCCTGCGCCTCAGATCGCGCTCTGCCTCGCCGCCCGCGGCCTCGCGCGCCTCGGCCGCGCGGCATCGCGCCTCGAGGTGCGACGCGGCGCGCTCGCGCGCCACGCGGGCGCCCTCGAAGGCCGCGAGCGCGGCGCCCTCGCGCCGCCGCTCGCCCTCGCGCCCGTCGGCCGCCGCCCTGGCCGCGCGCAGGTGCGCGGCCACCCGCTCGAGCTCCACCTTGGTCGCGCGCAGGGCGTCCACGGCCTCGGCGCGGCGCGCGCAGGTGGCGCGGCCGCGCTGCGCCGCGTCCTCGGCCGCGCACGCGAGCTTGGCCGCGCGGCGGAGCGCGTCGTCGCGCGCGGCCTCGGCCCCCGCGCGGCGCGCGCGCTCCGCCCGCAGCTCGCCCAGCAGGGCGGCGGCCGCGGCCTCGGCCCCGCTGCGCGCGGCCTCGGCCGCGTCGCGCTCGCTCGAGGCCGCCTGGCGCCGCGCCTCCTCGGCGCGCCGCTCGCGCTCGGCCTCGGCGGCCGCCCGGCGCGCCGCCTCGCCGTCGGCCGCCGCCCACGCCGCCGCTGCCTCCTCGGCCAGCCGCGCGCCCCGCGTCTCGGCCGCCTGCGCCCGCCCGCGCTGCCGCTGCGCCTCGGCGGCGGCCACGTCGCGCGTGGCCAGGGCCGCGCCCAGCTCAGCGCGCAGCTCGGACGCCGCCAGCTCCGAGGCGGCGAGCGCGGCGTCGCGGTCGCGGCGAGAGCGGCGCTCGGCCGACCGGCGCTCGGCTTCCAGCAGGCGCAGCCGCTCCCGCGCCTCGGCCGCCTCGGCGCGGGCGGCCGAGAGCTGCGAGGCGGCCAGAGAGGCGGCGCGCTCGAGCTGCGCGAGGGTCGAGGTCAGGGGCGAAGGCCTCGTTGTTGTTGCCGAGGAGGAGGAGGCGGCGTTGGGGGCGGCGACGGCGGTGGTGTCTGCGTTGCCGTCTTCGGCGCCCGGCGCTCGCGTCCCGCCTCCCTTGTCCGCCTCGGCGGCGACGGCAGCGCCGGCGACGACCGGGAGCAGCGAAGCCAGGGCCCTCGCCGCCTGGGCGCGCGCCGCCTCGGCGCGCTGGGCCTCGGCGCGCACGCAGCGCTCGGCCACGCGCCGCTCGCGCCGCTCGGCCTCGCGCTCCCCGGCCCGCCGCACCGCCTCGCGCTCCGCGGCCGCCGCCTCGGTCGCGCGCGCGAGCTGGGCGCGCGCCGCCGCCCGGCTCTCGCGCCGCTCGGCCTCGGCCTCGGCGGCCGCGGCGCGGCGCGCGGCCTCGGATGCGCGACGGCGCGCCTCTGCGGCGGCGGCGGCGGCGCGCTGGCGCTCGAGGGCCGCGCGGCGCCCGACCTCGCGCGCCGAGCCGCGCCACAGCCCCAGCAGGCGGTCGATGCGCTCCTGCAGCAGCGCGCCGTTCTCTTGGTCGCCGCCGCCGTCGCCGTCGCCGTCGCACTCGTTGTCGCACTCGTTGTCGCTCTTCTCTGTGTCCTCGTCCTCGTCGTCCTGTTTCTCATGCTGGCGCCCAAAGCGGCCCGACGAAGACGTCTCTTTCGCGCCGTAATCTCTGCCGTTTGTGCGGTCGGCGGATCTGGAGCGGTGCTGGAGATGGCGGCCGCGCGTCGGGAGCTGAGGCGAAGAGGCGGCGACGGCGGCGGCGGCGGCGGCCGAGGCGGCGGCCGAGGCGGCGGCAGAGACGGCGGCCCCTCGCGCCTCCTCGGCCGCGTCGTCCTCCTCCGAGTCGCTGCCCGCGAACGCCGGGCTCTCGAAGCGCAGCTCGGCCACGGCAAAGACCGTGGCCGTGGCCTCGGAGCACCTGGAGCGCCCGCCGGGCGAGGAGGGGCGCGAGGACGGCGCCATTTGGACTTTTCTTTGCTTTCGGGCGGGCGGGGGGGCGGAGGGAGGGGGCGGGGGCGCGGCGGGGCGCGCGCGCGGTCAAACGCTTTTTTTCTTTCTTTTTCGCAGTCGCCTATGCGCAGACTTGGGGGTCAGTCGAAATGCTGGGGGTGAGGTTGCTAGCGGGTCGTAGGTCGGGCGTTTGTAAGGTTGTCAGGGGTCGCGGTCTTGGGTAAAAAGTCACAGAGTCAAGGGTGAAAGTGAGAGTGTTTTTTTTCTCGGAGATGCTCGCGTCGGGGTCAAAAGCGAGGAGGAGCGTCGTCCGACCGCCGCGGCCGCCGTTGCGAGCCCGCCCCGCCCGGCGCCGCCGCGCGCCCGGCCGCCGCCGCGGCCGCCGCGAGCATGCGTGCCGCCGCCTCGGACGCCGCGTCGTCCGCCGCTTGCAGGCGCTCGAGGAGCGAGGTCGAGGCGTTGGACGCCGGGGCCGGGGGGTGGGAGCCGGACGCACGGGCGTATGGCGGGGGAGGCGCGCATGGGTGAAGAGGCCGCTGCCGCCAGTCGTCCTCGCCGCCCTCCTCCTCCTCCTCCTCCTCCTCCTCCTCCTCCGCAGCCGCTGCCAGCACCGCCGCGGCCGCCCGACGCGCCTGGGCATCGCCCGCGCCCCCGCCTCCCTCGGCCGCGGCGCCCGGAAAGTACCTCGGCGCGACGCGCCGCTGCGCCGAGATCGGGCGCAGCGACGGCTGCTGCTGCTGCTGCGGAAGGTGCCGCGGGCGCGGCTCGCAGGCGTCGCCGCCGCCGCCCCCGCCGGCCTCGAGCGCCGCCGCCGCCGCGCCGCGGAGGTGCCGCTCGAGCTCTCGCGCCCGCCGCGCCGCGGCGTCCCTGGCCCCCTCGGCGGCCGCCGCGCGCGCGCGCGCGTCGCGCAGCGCCGCGGACGCCTCGGCGGCGGCGCGCACAGCCGAGGCGCGCTGCTCGGCGCAGGCGCGGAGCTTCTCGGCGCGCTCGGCGGCGCGGCGCGCCGCCCGCTCGAGCTGCGCGTTCGCGCGCTCGGCCTCGGCGTCCTTCTCCCGCAGCGCTGCCGCGAGCGCCGCCTCGCGCCCCTCGCCCTCCTGCCTCGCCTCCTTCGCGCGCGCCTCGGCCTCGGACGCGCGCGCGCGCAGCTGCGCGGCGGCCTCGTCCGCCTCGGCGCGCGCGGACGCGAGGGCGGCAGCGGCGTCGCGGCGCGCGCGCTCCAGCTTGGCGGCGGCGTCGGCGCGCCGGGCGGCCCGCTCGCCGCCCAGCTCGCGCAGGCGGGCGCCGCGCTCCCGCGCGAGCGACGCGGCGGCGCCCAGGTCCGCGGCGGCCGACAAGGCGGCGGCAAGGGCGGGCGGGAGGCTGTCGAGCAGGGCGGCGTCGTCCTCCTCCTCCTCCTCTTCCGACGTCGGGGAGCGGCTGGCGGCGGCGGCGGCAGAAGAAAGGGAGAAGGGACGGCCGTCTGCGTTGGCGGCGTTGGCGTTGGCGGCGTTGGCGTTGGCGGCGGCGCCCGCCCCTCCCCCCGGCCCCGCTCCTGCTCCCGCGCCCGCATCGAGAGCCTCTGCCAGCGCGCGCAGCACGCCCGCGCGCAGGTCGAGCTCGGCGCGCGCGGCCGCGGCGGCGGCGTCCGCGGCCGCCATCATCTGGCGCTCCTGCTGCTGCTGGTGCTGCGGGTGGGGAGCGAGGCCGAGGGCGTCGTCGGCGGCGGCAAGGATTGCGGCGGCGGCGGCGGAGGCGTCGTCGGCGGCGGCGAAGTCCGCGGCGTCTCGGCCGCTCGCCGCGCCGCCATACCCACCGCCGCCCGTCCGGCCCACCGCCACGGCGGCCTGGAGCACGGCCGACGCGCACGCGCGCGCCGACCGCCGCAGGCGCCTCAGGCGCGCCCGCTCCCGGCAGAGCGTCGCCTCCGCCGCCGCCAGCCGCCTGCCCGCGTCGGCGGCGGCCGCGCGCAGCGCGTCTGCGCGCTCGCGGGCGCCCTCGCCGGAGGAGACCGACGCGCGCAGGGCCCCGCGGAGGCGCGCGCACTCGTCGTCGGCCTGGCGGGCGGCGTCGCGCCACCGCGAGGCCTCGAGCGACAGGGTGGCGGCCTCGGCCTCGGCCTCGGCGGCCCGCTGCTGGGCGGCGACGGCCGCGTCTTCGGCGGCGCTGGCGGCGCCGTCGTCGCGGCCGTCGTCGTCATCGTCGCTCTCGCCCCGTCGGTACACGCGACCGCCCCCACGCCTGCGACTGACGCGGCCGCGCGAGCGGCGCGGGGAGCGGGAGCGCGAGGAGCAGGAGGGGCCGGCGGCGTGGTGCTCATCGGCCGGATCCACGCCGTCTCGCCGCGCCGCTGCCGCCGCCGTCGCCGCCGCGGCCTCAGCCGCCGCCGCCCCTCGTTCCCCCTCCTCCTTTTCTTCCTCCTCGCGGGCGGCCAAGGCCCCCACCTGCCGCTCCAGCTCGTCGACCTGCGCCTGGGCCTGCGCCAGGCGCTCGGCCAGGCCGTCGGCGACGCCCTCGGCCGCCGCGGCCGCGGCCGCCTGCCGCACGCGCGCGGCGGCGACGCGGGCCAGCGCCCGCCGCGCCGCGTCGACGACCGCGGCGGCGGCGGCCTCGTCGTCCTGCTGCTGCTGCTGCTGCTGCTGCCGCTGCTCGTCGCCCCCCGCCCCCTCCTCCTCTTGCTCCTCCTCCTCCTCGTCCCTGCCGCCGGCCGCCCGCAGGCGCGCGGCCACCGCCGCGTGCGAGCGCGCCTCGTCCTCGGGACTCATCCAGATGTGGCCCTCGCACTGCCGCTGCTGCTGCTGCTGCTGCTGTTGTTGCCGTTGCTCTTGTCCACACGACGCCGCCCCCGGCGCCGCCCCCGGCGCCGCCCATGACGCTCCGCCGGCGCCGCCGCCCGCCAGCGCCGCCGCCACCGCGGCAGGGCTCAAGGCCGCGTGCACGGCCGCCAGCGCCCCGCGCAGCCGGCCCACCTGCCTCGCGCGCGCCCGCGCGCGCCCGCGCACCCGGTCCGCCTCCCGGGACGCGGTGGCCGCCCGGGCCTCGGCCTCGGCGGCGCGGCGCTCCGCCGCCGCCGAGTGCCGCCGCTCGCGGGACGCCAGGCGCGCCCGCGCCGCGTCGAGCTCGCCGGCGGCGGCGGCGGCGGCGGCCTCGGCCTGCGCGCCGGCCTCGGCCCGCGCCTCGCGCTCGCGCGCCAGCTCGGCCGAGGCAGTCTCGCAGCGCGCGCGCAGGTCGCGGCACTCGCGCTCGGCGGCCGCGCGCTGCGCCTCGATGCGGTCGCGCAGGGCGGAGAGGGCGGCCTCGGCGCCGGCCGCGCGCTCGCGCTCGCGCCCCCTCTCGGCGGCCAGGCGCCCCTCCTTCTGCGCGTGCTCCTCCCGCGCGCGGGCGAGCGCCGCCTCGGCCGCCTTCTTGGCCGACCTGAGCGCCGACCCGCGCCCGCGCTCGCGCTCGAGCACGCGCGCCGCCTCGGACAGCAGGGAGCGCGCCTCGGCGCCCTCGGCCGCGGCGCGGCGCTCGCGCTCGCGCGCGGCGGCCGCCTCCCGCCGCGCCTCTTCCCCCTCGCTCCGCAGCCGCGCCTCGGCCGCCTGGTGCTGCTCCTCCAGGGCGGCCGCCGCGGCGCGCGCCGCCTCGCGCGCCTCCTCGAGCTCCAAGCGGTGCTTGTCGCCCAGGGCGCCGGCCTCAGCCGCGAAGGCGGCGGCCTGCGCCCGCCGCTCGGCCGCCGCCTGCGCCGCCTGCGCGCGCAGCCGCGCCTCGGCCTCCGCAAGGCGCGCCTGCAAAGCGGCGGCCTCCTCGCGGTGGCGGCGCTCGAGGTCCGAGGCGGCGCGCGCGGCGGCGCGGGCGGCGGCCTCGGCGGCCGCCTCGGCGGCGGCGCGCTGCCGCTGCTCGAGGGCCTGCTGCGCCGCCGCCCCGGCCTCCGCTTCGGCCTCGGCCTTGGCGGCGCCGGCTTGAGCGGAGGCTTGCGCGGCGGCGGCTTCGGCGGCCGCTTTGGACTTGGCGGCGGCCTCTGCCTCCTCGGCGCGCGCTTGCGCCTGAGCGGCGGCCTCTGCCTCGCTCTGCGCTGCTGCTGCTGCTGCTGCTGCTGCTGCTGCTGCTGCTGCTGCTGCTGCTGCTGCTGCTGCTGCTGCTACCGCCGAGGCCGCTGCCGCCGCCGAGGCTCTTGCGTCCTCATCCTCCTCCTCCTCTGCCGCCGGCGCCGCCGCCGCCCCTGTGTGCCTGTCTTGCGCCCCCGCCGCCGCTCGCCGGCGGTCGCGCTGCCGCTGCTTGGGCTCGGGCGCCGGCGCAGAGCCGTCAGAGCTGGCGTCTCGATCCCCTTGCTCCTCCTCGTCACGACCGCCGCGCCGGTCGCGGCGGGCGGGCGGGTGGCCCGTCCGCGGCGACGACGGCGGCGAGGGCGTCCGCCCCCCGCCGTCGGCGTCCGACTCGTCGTCGTCGTCGTCGTCGTCCTCGTCGTCGTCCGCGTCGTCGTCACCGAGCGCCGCCAGGAACGAGGGGCCGAGCGCCGCCGCGATCTCCTCGGCGTCGTTGTCCTCGTCGTCGTCATCGTCGTCGTCGCCGTCGATTCCGGGCAGCAGACGGAGGGGCGCCGAAATGCCGCCTCGGCCGCCCGTGCCGCCGCCGCCGCCGGGCGTCTGCACGCGCGCTCGCCGCCGCACGGGCGCGGGCGTGTCCCCGACGGCCATCAGCGGGACGTCGCGCCGCCGGCTTTCGCCCCGCTGCACCGCGCGCTCGGCCCACTGCGCCACGCGGCGCCACTTGTCGGGGACGGCCGCGGCGCCAGCAGAGGGGCCGGCGGCGACGGCGATGCCGCCGACGGTCGCCGCCGCCGCCGCGCGTCCCGCCGCCGACGCCGCGGCGCGCGCGGGGAGGGGCGGGCGGCTGCCGGTGGCGAGGGGGCGCGGGGACGACGCCGACGGCTTGCGCTGGTCAATGTCGTCGTCGTAGTCCTGATGTTGAGAGTGCGTTGGACGGGTGGGGTGTTGACAAAAAGAGAGAGAGGACGTGAGCCCGCGCGAATCCAGCAGTATTTTTTTTGAATCCTCGCTTCTCCTTCTTTCAAACGCTTTGCCACTCACCTCTGAGAAGGACGAGGAAGAAGACGGCGTCGCGGCGTTGTCTGCCTCGGCCCGCACGTCCCCTCCGTCATCACCGTGCCCGTTGGAGTGGAGCGCGTATGATGACGCAAACATGCTCCTGTCGCCCGTGTCTTTTATTTGTGTGTGTGTTTTTAAAATGTTCCGCGCGCGTCCCGTACAAAAGAGGTCACGAGTGTCAAAAGAGGGGAAAAGGGTCAACGAGGTCTGAACAAAGGAGCTGCGAGGAAGGGACGACGCGCTTTTGATTGCCTCGAGCGAGGGCGACGCAGACCAACGAGCCGGCTCACGGCGGTCGTCTCACCCGTGGAGGAATTGTCACACAATCGCAGCAACTGCAGCAGCACTTTACCGCACGCGCACACACCTACCTTAACATCCTCTACGGCATTCACTTGTGACCTCCGACTTTTTGCAGAGAATATACACACACACACACACAAACTACACCCACGGAACAAAAAAAGTCACTCACATTTTCCTTCCTGGTGTTTTTTGGTCCGTGAACCACTTTGGGCCGTGAACCACACACGCGATTTGGTCCGTGAACCACTTTGGTCCGTGAACCACTATAAACTCACAATGAGCACCCAGCGCACCCACCTGTCCGTCTTCTCGTCCCCGGAGCGCTACGTGCAGGGGCGCGACGCCACCGAGGCGCTCGGCGTCCAATTGAACGCGGTCGGCATCAACAAAGGCACCGTCCTCGTCGTCGCCACCGCGACGCCGCGCCGCCTGCTCGAGGACACCTGGAGGCGCGTGCTGCCCGCTGCCGGGTACGAGCCGTTGATCCTCGACTTCAAGGGCGACTGCACCGCGCGCGCGGTCGCCGCGATCGAGGACGAGGCCAAGCGCCGCAACGTTGCCGCTGTCGTGGCCGCGGGCGGGGGGCAGGTGATCGACGCCGGACGCGCGGCCGCCGACCAGGCCAGCGTGCCGTTTGTGTCGTGCCCGACCGTCGCGTCGACGGACGGTGAGAGAGGAGTTGTTTTTTTGACGGGCCAGTCAGACAGTCGCGCCTCGACGGCGCAAAATAAACTCATAACAAACAAATGCCCCCCGTGACGCCCCTCGACAAACATCAAATTCAACCCGCCGCACACACACGCACCACACACTACACTACAACAGCCCCGTGCAGCGCCCTGAGCGTCCTCTACACCGAGGACGGCGGCGCCGTCGACCGCTACGTCTTCCAGAAGCGCCACCCCGTGTTGGTGCTGGTGGACACCTCGGCGGTCGCGCGCGCGCCCCGCCACCTGCTGGTGGGCGGGCTGGGCGACGCCCTGGCCACGTACTACGAGGCGCGGACGACGTACGAGTCGGGCGAAAAGGGGCGCACCTTGTGCGGCGCGCGCCCGTCCATGACGGCGCTGGCCATGGCGCGCCTCTGCCGCGACACCCTCTTTGAGCACGCGCCGGCCGCCCTCGCCTCGTGCGACGTCGGCGCGGTCACGCCCGCGCTGGAGCGGATCGTTGAGGCCAACACGCTCTTGTCGGGTCTCGGTTTCGAGGGAGGGGGGATCTGCGTGGCGCACGCCTGCCACAACGGCCTGACCACTTGCGCGTCGTGCGTCAGGGGCCACTCCCACGGCGAGCGCGTGGCGTTCGGCCTGCACGTGCAGCTGGCGCTCGAGGGCCGCACGCAGGAGCTCGAGGAGGTGCACGCCTTTTGCGAGCGCGTCGGCCTGCCGCTGACCCTGGCCGACGTATCGGTCGACGCGGGGGACGACGACCTGATCGCGCAGATCGCCGCGCGCACGGTGGCGCCGGGCGAGTCGGCGCACAACGAGCCGTTTGCCGTGGACGCGGCGATGGTGGCCGACGCGATCCGGGCGGCCGACCGCATGGGGACGCGGTTCGCGGAGCGGCAGCTGCGGGCGTGAGCGCGTTTGCTGGGGCGCGCGGGGGAGAGGGGAGGAAGGCGGGCGCGAGGGCACCAACGGCGGCGTCGTCGGGGGCGTCGGGCGTTGGGCGTCGGGCGTTGGGCGTTGGGCGTTGGGCGGTCGCCAAAACGGGCCCGGGCTCGCTGTGGCGTCGGGCGTTTTTTTTGGGGGCGTTGGGCGTTGGGCGGCCGGCCGCGTCCTTGCCGCGCGATTTCAATCCTCGACGAATATCAACTCCATCAACTTGTTCGTCCGAGTTGGTCCTGCACCCCATCCGAGTTCATCCGCCCCCATGCCCCTGCGGGCGTGAGCGTCTCTGGGTCGCGGGGGAGGGGCGCGGGGGAGGGGCGCGAGGGTCCCAACGGCGGCACCGGGGGCGTTGGGCGTTGGGCGCGCCGGCGCCCAAAACGGGCGCTGGGCGGGGTTCCGCCACGCGGGCGGGTCGACACAAATACCCCCCTTTCCCGCGATTCCCACACCAGAATCTTCTCCATTCCCCCTCGCTCGCGGTTCCTAATTCCTAATTCGTAGCGCGCTGATAACTCCCCCCCCCCCACGCCGCCAACTCTTGTCTCGACGGGAGAAAGGAGAAGAAAAAAACCTACTTCCTGGTGACACGTTTCGACCGCGCCTTATTCCTCTCCGCCCCACCAACGCCCCGCGCGCGCGGCCCCGACGCGAGAAAAGCGAGCGCGCGTCAGGACCCGATCCTTCGCTAAAGAGAGAGAGCGCGCGCGCGCGGCCACGCCGCTGCCGCAGCCGTTCCTCCCCCCCCCCCCCCCCCCCACGGGCCTTTTCTGCCCCTCTGCTAGGCCAAAGGTCCCTTCCCTTCCGTCTGACGCCAGCGCCCCGCCACCCCCCTCTCTCCCTCCCTCTCCCTCCCGCACTCCCTTACTGCTATCAGCAACAGCTTGTCCCTCCCTCCCAACCCCCACTCAACCCTCTGGAAAAACCATGCCGCCGTCCGCAAGCGGCGGCGGTGGCGGCGGCGGGCCCTTTGCCGCCGCCGCCAACGGGAGCGGCGGCGGCGGCGGCGCAAAGCCGCCCGCCGCCGCCGACTCGGCCACGTTCGCCGCGTCGTTCAGCGCCCTGCGCAACAGCGCGGGCGACTCGTACGTCGACCCCAAGTCCCTCAAGGTCGTGCGGCGCCTGGGCGAGGGCGGGTTCGCCACGGTCGAGCTGTGCGAGCTCCTCTGGCAGCCCCACCCGGTCGCCGGGCCCGGCGCCGCCGCCGCCGCCGCCGCCGGCGCCGACGACGCCGCCGATGGCGCAAACGCGCCGGACGCCGGAGGGGCCGCCGCCGCCGCCGCCGCGCCGACTGCCGCCGCCGAGCCCGCCTACGACGCGGCCGCCGAGCCCGGCGGCGGCGCCCGCCCTCTGGTGGCGGTCAAGCGCCTCCACCCGCACCTCTTCTCCACGCCGAAAGAGCTCGACGCCTTCACGCAAGAAATAAAGCTCCTGAGGCAGCTCCGCCACCCCAACGTGGTCGCGTTCGTCGGCGCCGGCGCGCTGGAGGACGCCAAGTCGGCCTACATCGCGCAGGAGTACGTGGGCGGCGGCTCACTCGGGCAGCTGATCGTCAAGCAGTGCATGACGGGCGGCGGCGGGGAGCAGGTGGGCGCGGCGGCCACGGCAGAGGGCGCGCCCGTGGGCCCGAGCTTCCGCCGGAGGTCCGCTGGCATGTTTGCCTCTTTCTTCGCCTCGCAGGCGGTCTATCAGGCGGGCGACGCGGTCGACATCATGGTGCAGGTGGCGCGGGCCCTGGCGTACCTGCACACGCGGTCGCCGATGGTGCTGCACCGGGACGTCAAGCCGGACAACGTGCTGCTCGGGGCGCCGTGGCCGACGGCGGCGGCCGCGCAGCGGCGGCGGCGGCTCGAGCGCGCGGTGCAGCAGGCGGCGGCGGCGGCGGCGGCCGGCAGCGGCGGCGGCAACGGCGGCGGCAGCAACGGCGGGATTGGCGGGGTTGGCGGCAATGGCGGGGTTGGCGGGGGCGGCGGCGCCGGGGGCGAGGGCAGCCTCAACGGCGGGCAGCAGCGCAGCGGCCTGTCGGTCGAGGCCGCCGCCGCCGCCGGCAACCTGGTGCCCGTGCCCGGCGACAACTCGCACAAGGGCGACGACGACGCCAGCGGGCCCGGCACCCCGGCCGCCGCCGCCGCGTCCGTCACCTCCGCGGCGCCCGGCGGCGCGTTCGGCCGCCGCTCGGCGAGCTTCAGCAGCCGCCACGGCCACGGCAGTCACGGCCACGGGCACGGGCACCAAGGCCACCACCGCCACGGCCACAGCCTCAGCAGCGACGCCGACCGGGCCGAGCGCGAGTGGGTCGCCAAGCTCACCGACTTTGGCCTGTCCACGGCGGTCGGCGCCAAGCGCATGGGGCAGATGCAGCGCATCGCGACGGCGGCGCTCGTGCGCAGCCGCAGCCGCGCCGTGGGCGCCGCGCCGGCGGCGGCTTTGGCGGCGCCCGGCGGCGGCGGCGGCGGCGCCGCCGCGCTCGCGACGGCCGCCGCCGCCGCCGCCGCCGTCGCGACGGCCGAGTCGGGCGAGCTCGAGCTCGACTGGAATCTGCGCATCCAGTCGCGCGTCATGGTCGCGCCGTCGTTCGCGCGCCCGCCGCCGCCGCACGCCGCCCACTCGCTCGAGCCCGTCGGCGAGGGCGGCGTCGGCGGCGGCATCGGCAGCGGCGGCGGCGGCGACGACGCCCCGCTTCGCGCGCCCCCGGCCGTCGGCGAGGGCCCGGCCCCGCCCGCCGCCGCGGCCGCGCAAGCTGACGCCGGGACCTCTTACGAGCTCACGCGCAACACGGGTGAGCCGCTTTTCATCTATCCCGCTGAAGCCGTTTGTATTTGTCGTTTCTGCATCGGGGCGGGGCGGCGTCCTCTTGTTCGCGCCGCCGCCCTCTTTGTCTCTTTCCCGTCTGTTCGTGCCAACTCACCCCCCTCCCTCCGCCAAACAAAACCGCAAGACCAACACGACCGACCGACAACAACCGACAAAAAAACCAAAGGCTCGCTCATGTACATGGCCCCCGAGGTCTTCAAGGGCCAGCCCTACAACGAAAAGGCCGACGTATTCTCGTTCGGCGTGCTGCTCCGTGAGGTGCTCGCCGCCTATTTGACGTCCTTCGCGATGGGCTCGACGGCCGAGATCGAGCTGTACGCCGCGCGCGTGGCCGACGGCTTCCGCCCGCCCATCGACCCGCGTTGGCCCGAGCCCCTGCGCGCGCTGATCGCCGAGTGCTGGCGGCAGGACGCGGCGGGCCGGCCGGCGATGGCCGACGTCGTGCGGCGGCTCGAGGCGGTGGTGCGCGAGCTGCCGCTGCTGCCCCGCGTCGGGCGGCCGGGCGCGGCCGAGGCGGCGGCGGCGGCGGCGGCGGCGGCGGCGGCGGCGGCGGCGGCGGCGGCGCAGTCGGACGCGGCCGGGGGCGCGGCTGGTGGCGGCGGCGGCGGCGCGGGCGGCGGCGGCGCGGGCGGCGGCGCCGGGCCGGACGTCGCGGACGGCGGCGCCAAGGCTTGCTGCGTCGTGCAGTAGTGAGTGCAGGCCAGACGGCCGCCTTCGGGGGGGGGGGGGGGGGGCGATCGGCCGGCATCCCGCATCGCCCCCCCCCCCCGCCCCCCCCTTTCCGCGCCCCTCCCTCCCTCTCCCCTCTGCGCCCCTTTTTTTTTTCGACCTCCTGCCTCCTTTCCCCCCTCCTCTCCCCAAAGGCACCACGACAAATAACCCACCCACACACAAACCACGCCCCATCCGCCCTCGAAACCGGGCGAGGGAGAGAGAGAGGGAGCGCGCGCCGGTCCGACCGATCGGCGAGAGGGGGCCGGCCGCCGCGCCCGAGCTTTGCCGAGGCTAGCCGCGCCGCCCCCCCCCCCCCC
>Ga0209390_10005013_pt1 | contig 19250 bp, 32 predicted proteins | sample BON01_FD_187212 | JGI IMG/M metagenome (GOLD analysis project Ga0209390, IMG submission 187212) | Freshwater microbial communities from Lake Bonney liftoff mats and glacier meltwater in Antarctica - BON-01 (SPAdes) (version 2) | ecosystem: Environmental > Aquatic > Freshwater > Ice > Glacier...
GTGGTTCCCGCCGGAGCGATGCCGGGGAGGCACGCTCTGGCAGGATTTTGTCGCCCGCCACCCTTATGCTGCCGCAGCGCCGTCTTCTGCTCACGCGCAGCATACATGGGACGCCCCCATTGACCACTTCAATGCCGACGACACGAGCACGTACAAGCAGCGCTACTTCCTCGATGCGCAGTACTTCCAACCCTCAGCCACCAACAGCAGTGGCTTGGTCTTTCTCATGATTGGCGGCGAAGGCACCCTGCAAGGCCCTCCAAAAGGATTCGTTGCTGAGCTCGGCTCAGACCACAACGCCCTCCTCGTTGCCCTTGAACACCGGTTCTACGGCGAAAGCTTCCCCAATCACGACATGAGCACAGAGGCCCTTTCTCAATACCTCACCGTCGATCAAGCCCTTGCAGACCTCGCGGCCTTCAGTGACTATCTCCAATCCGAGAAATTCCCTGAATTCCCCCTCCGTTTCTTCACCATCGGTGGCTCCTACCCTGGAGCGCTTGCCTCCTGGTACCGCATCGCTTACCCTGACAAAACTCTTGGTTCCCTCTCTTCTTCCGGTGTGGTGAATGCCATTTTGGATTTCCCTCAATTTGATATGTATGTCGCAAAAGCGATCGGTGAGCCATGCGCGGGGCGTCTGCGGAATGTGACACGTGCGTTTGAAGATGCCTTGCGGGTGCCTGCTGCTGCGTGTGTGACTAAGGGGTTGTTCGGCTGTGATTGCGATATGTGGGATGCGGATTTTTTTTATATGCTCGCGGACGCCGCCGCGATGGTGGATCAATATGGTCGAAAAGATGAGCTGTGTTCTTTCCTTGAAAAAATGGAGGAGGAAGGGAGGGAGGAAGGGAGGGAGGAACCGTCGGAACCGTCGGACTTTGAGTTGGTGTGGGGGTTCGCCAATTTTACCAATAGTTATTATGGGAAGCTGTTTGGGTCGTCATGTTTTTATGATTCCAGGTGTGCCGGCGATGTGAGCAGAGCAACTTTGAATGAACGGTCCTGGCGCTGGCAGAAATGCTCGGAATTGGCTTATTTCCAAGTAGCACCCGAGGGGGAGGGAGGGAGGGAGGGAGGGGGGGAGGGGGGGTCGTTGAGATCTGGGAAGGTGACGTTGGAGTATCATTTGGAGCAGTGTCGGAGGATTTTTGGGGAGGGTCTGGGGGAGCCACGGGTGGAGGAGATCAATGCTAGGTTTGGGGGGGCGAGGCCGAAGGCGACTAAAGTGTTTTATAGCGATTTTTCGGACGATCCTTGGCAGGCGGCATCCATGTTGGAGGAGGAGAGGGAGGGAGGGAGGGAGCAGCCGTTTGAATTGGCGGTGTATGATGGGGCGGGGCATTGTTCGGATTTGCATGCGTCTACTGAAGGGGATCATCCGAATTTGGTGAAGTTGCGGGAGAGGTTAAGGACGTACTTGACGCAGTGGTTGATGGAGGAAGGGAGGAAAGTAAAGGTGTAATAATAAGGGAGGATAAGGGGCCATTGAGAAGGACTCGTAAGAAGCTTGGCTTGCAAGAGAGGATTTCGAAGCAAGTGGATCGCTGTGTATGTAGATAACAACAAAACGGGAAAGTAAGAAAAAGAGAGCACTGGCAAAAGCACACGATTCGCAAGGAGAAATCACTCGACACATTCTAAATGATTTTCATTCTTGTTTTCTCCTTCCTCATCCTACCCCTCCTCCTCCCCCCCCCCTCCCGCCGGCAATAACGGCGGCCTCGTCACCAAATAAGCAGCCAACCCCCAAAACGGTACCGCTTTACACAACGCCAACCCCACCCCTCCTCCCTCCATCCCTTCCACCCTCCTCTTGAGATCATCATCTACCAACCACCCTTGAAACACCCAAAAATAAACCAAGTCCACCACAAAACTGAACGTCAATCGATCCTTCCCCAAAATATCCATAAACGTCCCCCACCTCTCACTGAACTCCACCCCATACACCTCTCCTCTCGCCAGTCCCGCCCACGCCAATGCCAACACACCCACCGCTGTGAAAAACAACGGAGGGATCTTACTCTCCCCAAACTTTTCAGCTTTCGTCAGTTCGTACCCTTCCTCCCTCCCTTCCTCCCGCGGGTTCCACGCCTTCTTCCTCACCACCAAATAAGGCAGGTAAATCGCATTAGTCAACAACTGCATCCCCAACACATACGGCAAAATCCCATTCCCCTTCTTCTTCTCCCCTTCCTCCACCCCTCCCTCCCTCCCTCCCTCCCCTCCAAACACCTTCCCATCCACCATAAAGCCACTAAAAAGCGCCGCCCACGCCAAGAGCAAATTGAACAAACCCTCCAGACACGGATGCAAGACAGGGGAGGACTCAGGCGCTATCGCAGGCATAAGCAACCAAAAATTGAGCGACAGATCCCTTACTTCTGCCCACGTCCCCGGATCTAAGCTCAACGCATTCGGTCCCGGGGCAACCGTACTCAGAAACACAAACCAGCAATAAAACAAAAAGCCAGCCAACGGCAAGACCTTGCGTGGTTCGTCTAACAAGCGCCCCACTAGTGAAAGGAGGGCGAGGCTAGCACTCCCACTTTTAACAGTCGGCTCAGGAACATCAAAACCATAGCAAAGTTTACCTGAGCCCGTTGGATCAAGTTTATAAATGGACGTCCCGCGCGTGAATGGGAGTTGGTTCCCTTCTGATTCAACGTGCCATTGCACGCCGATCACGTCCCCGCCGTCACTGATCTCGTCTAGGACGAAAGCAAAGGAGTCGGGCAAGGCGTCAGCGACTCGGAATAAGTGTTTTTCCAGCGCTTCCTTACCCACAAAGGCACCTGGGTAGAGCGTGTCTTCATAGGAGCAGTCCTCTGTGAAAAGAGAAATGGAAAGGGAGGGAGGGTATGAACCTGTGTGAATTGAAAAGCCAATCGTGGATGCCCCTCCCCCCCTCCCTCGTAGATGTGATAAGAAAATGCGTGTTTTCGTTGATGGCCTCCATCTCTCTCTCGTCTCCCCCCTTTTGCTGATGACCTACCGCTAAAGCACGCGACCGCCTCGTTCATCCGCCTTTGGTTCCAGTACTCAAAATAGGCCCGGACTTGTCGCACGCCTTTTCCCTCCTTTTTGCCCTTGTGGGAGGCGCTGGCTTTGGGTTTGGGGGCGAAAAAGGAGGCGTAGCGGGCAGAGGAGGAGGAGGAGAAGGGGGGGGAGGAGGTTGTTGGTTGGGCGCCGGAGGTTTTGGGCGCAAGCAGGAAGGGCTCGGGCTGGGATGAGATGGAGGTGGACGTCCTGCTGCTGCTTGGGATACGCAGCTGCGTGAATGCCTGCGTCGTTGTGGTCAACATGGCGGCCAAGGGGAGGAGGAGGAGCAGGCAGGAGGAGGAGGAGGGGAGGCGGCTACGACGACATGGTGAGGCTGGCCGGAGAGGCGGGGGCAGGAATCCTGGTGCTCCAGGCATGGCTTGGCACGGTAGCGAGGGCTTTAATTGTGCCTGTGCTTGTGTGACGTGTTGGTGTGTAGTGGCGTTTAGTGCATTGTGGGGTACTGTACGTGGCATTGAGACCGGCGGCGGGGTCATCGTTGGTCGAAGCCCGTCGTTTGCTTTTTGCTGAGGGCTTTGGACTGCCTACCACACAATGAAAAAGGCCAGCATTGCCTCCTACTGCTCTAATTACGCTGTTGTGTCATTGTGGCCATTTGACTAGGCCGCTCATTTACCGCGATTGTTGCTTGAAACGTTGGCTTGAAACGTTGCTCTCCGCCGTCGCCAAACATGACTCACACATACGAACGACGACTCCCATCCCACCACCCCACACATCGACATAGGCCCTCTTTGTTTTCCCTTCCGTCAACTCCTCTACAAGATGCAGCGTCCTATCGTCGTCGCCGTGTCCCTGCTCCTCTGCCTCCAGTCTGTGGTCTCCTTTTTGCCTCCGACCCCCCTTGCTGCTCGCCCTGTCGCTACGCCTGCCCGCCGTGCGGGGAAAGTCCAGATGAATGGGGTCACCGACGCCATCCAGTCCTACGTGGGCATCTGGAGCCCGACCATCCGCACGTACGTAAATCAAGGGAGTGGTTACCTGATGTGTGTTTTGCTTGGCCTTTCTAACCCTTCCTCCCCTCCCCCTCTCCATCCATCCATTTCCTCCTCTCCACACGACAGCATCGCGGCCGACGCCAACATTCCCACAGCCCTGATCAAGTGGCTCCATGTAAGTGCGGGCAGGGTAGGACTTTTCATGTTATCGAACCATAAGGTTGCTGTAACAACCGTAGAGTCCCGTCTCTTTCTGGCTTTAGATTCTGAGCATGGGCCACACACGCTCACCTACCTTACAAGGACTCGCCTGAATTATCCCCATCACACACCCACACTACACATGCACCATCTCCGCACAACTTCAAAACGCTCAGGGCGCCAACATGTACGTAGAAAAATGCTTTCATTGCTACTTCCGGCACTATAATACCCTGATGAACGCATCTGCCTCCTTGTGTCATTTGAAAACCCTATCTCCTCATTTCTCATCCTAATTTACCGCCATCAAACCGATATCAACACCAATAGGGGGATCGTCTTGACGACCATGGCTTCCTTTGGCGCTTACCTTGGATGGAAGATCCGCAACGGCGAAGGCGAGATTGAATTCACCGGCAAGACCGCGCGCGAGCTCCACCCTACCCTCATGGGGCTCGCCTTCCTCTTCTTCTTCCTCGGAGGACAAGGTGGCCTCGTGTTGCTTGATGTGCAGAACCATCCTATTTTGAATAGCACGCACGCTGTGACGGGCTTGATTGGTATTGCCATCTTGGCGTTCCAGGCGTTGTTGCCCAAACTCTTTGACGGCGACAGTGGAGAGACTGCCCGCATGGCCCATGCGTACCTCGGCTCTGCGACCATGGCGTTGCTGTTTATCCACGCGGGCTTTGGCTTGCAGTTGGGCTTTTCGTTCTAAGGCGGTAGAGAGGAGAGGAGGGAGGTATCGGGAAGGGGAGGAGGACAGGGCGGCTGATTTTTTTAGGAGGGAGGGATGGGAAGGGAAGGGGAGGAGGACAGGGCGGCGACTGATTTTTGAGATGAGATGGAATGAATGAAGGTTTTTGACTTTTTCTGAGCTCTCGATATTTTACAGATGTATGTGTGGGTGGGTTATATCTGTGTGCCTTTGGTACGCAGAAGGGACAAATGAAAAGCGCTCGGGGGGAGAGGTTTGGAAAGCTCTCTGACCCTTGGACGACATATGATTGTGGCCTCCTGTTGGTGGCCGCAGGATGATTTTGATTCTGACGATGACGCTGATGATGATGGACGTGAACATCCACCCCATTTAAAGCCCCAACAACAAAAAATCAATGCAATGCATACAAAGGAACGAAAGAAGAGGTTGCTAATGGGCCACTGGGGAGGGCGGGGGTGAAAGAGTAGGGCTCGGATCCGCAAGGTCTTTCCAAAGCGCTGTGTCTCGTGATCTGGGCCGCCTCACAACAAGCAGCAGACCGCTTGTATTGCTTATATGGTCACCGATTGGACGCCGAGGTACCACGGTTGGTCTTGCTACTTTTCAGGCGCTCTACCTCTTCTCTTGCTTAGCTATCCCAACCTCCCCAGCCCCCTATCCTTCACACCTCTACAGAACGTGGCGCATAATCCCTATTCCCCTGCTCCTCCTCCCTCAATCGCCCCCCCGACAGCATCCCCCATCATCGACGTCCCCATGTGCGCCACCACGCGGGCTGCACCGGCCACGCCGCCCGCCGCCGTCGCGAGCACGAAGAACAGCAGCAGCAGCACCAAGCATTACTACGACGAGGCGGGGCTCGAGCCCCAAGAAAAGGGAGATGCGATCGACCAGCTCAACGCCTTCATGACCAAGCAAGCCCAGAAAGAATGGAGCCCCGACAACGAGGATTACAAGGTGTACGAGATGATTCGGGAAGGGCACGTCGTATTTAAACGCCGCTCCATGGCCTTGCTTTACTTCTACTGGGCGATCATTTGTGTCGGACTGCTGCGCACGCCCTCCCTCCCTTTCCTCCTGGGGGCGTTGGCCTCTACCTATGCCTACATGGAAGTATACAGCGCCGTCTTGCACATTGTGTTGGACAATTCGGCGTTCATTCGTATCCCTGGCTTGGATCAACCGGTTTTCGAGTTCTTGGCGCATCATATTCTACCGGTGGAGATTGCCCAGCGACGCTTTCGGGATATATGTGGGGATTTGAATGTTATCGTTGGAGTGATTTTCCTAATTAATTTGCTGGTGTGTGATTGCTTGAAAGATGGACGGGTTATGTGTGTGGTGGCTGCGGGGGGGGCAATGGCTTATTTAGGTCAGTTTGCCCATCGACAGGCTCACATGCCTCCGGGGAAAGTGAATAAATTTGTGACTTGGTTGCAGGAGGTGGGGCTGTTGGTCTCCCCGACATTGCATCGTGCGCATCATCGGACGTATGATCGAGGTTTTGCGATTTTGGGGGGGTGGAGTGAGGGGGTTGTGACGTGGGTGTATCGGGAGGTGGTGCCTTCGGGATGGGTGTGGTTGGGGCTGTTTGTGCTGATGACGGTGGGGGGGTTGCCGGCGGTAGTGAGAGTGTATATTCCGCTTTATGATGCTCTGAGAGTGTGGATTAATGGGAAGTAGAAAGGACGGTGGTGGTAGTGCATTCGGTTTGGGTGTGGTTGGGGCTTTTTGTGGTGATGACTCTGGGGGGGTTGCCGGGAGTGGTGAAGCTGGATATTCCTCTTTACGACGCTTTGAAAGGGTGGGTGGAAGGGCAGGTGGTGAGGAAGTAGAAGAAAGGATGGTGGTGCTGGAGTGTGGTGGCGGAGCGGGGAGGGAGAAAGCAAGACGTCGGAAGAAAAAATGTGAAGTTTATGTAGAGATGAAGTGCGAGGGAGAGAAAGAAGAGGGGAAAAAGTGCGCGTACAAGCGAGCGGGTGAGGGAAGAATGAAATGGCAGGACGGCAAGAGCCATGTATACGCGCGTGTGTGTGTGTGTGTGTGTGTGTGCAGGATCAGGAGAAAGAAGGACGACAAGAAACATGCTTGGTTCTCCGCCAAAGGAGATGGAAGAGCAACGTCAAAAGGAGAAGTACAGGAGTGTATGTGTGAGTAGAAGAAGGACAAAGGGAGAGGCAACAAAGGGCGACCTTCTCAATCTTACACTGTATCTTTGTTCTCTCTTTCGCTTTCGACTCTCCACTCTTTTTACTTTTTCTCTCGCAACTGCACGCGCACACAAACCATCAGCCTAAAAATACGAGGTTCGCATTGTTTGTTATACCTATGTATATACAAAAGCAATGGGCAACACATCACCACCACCACTACCATAACAACAACAACACAACACATCGACCAACACACATTCTTTCTATCTACACACCCGCCTCCCTCCCTCCCTCCCTTCTCCTAACAACAAGCCCCCTTCCCCTTCCCTCCCTGCCCTTGCGACGAGGATAAATAAATTCCCCCTCGCGCTGCGTCTGCTACAGGCGCCGGTGCGGGCACCTTGCGACACAACGACAAAAACAACTCATGCACGCCCACGTCATCCTTCGCTGATGTCTCTACATACCCTGCCCCAATGCTCAATGCATAGGCCTCGGCTTCGCTTTGATCGACTTGACGCGTGGACTCGAGGTCTTTTTTGTTGCCGGCTATCATGATTTGCATGTCCTTGGGGCCCTTTTCTTGCAGCTCCGAGACCCAGCGCTGGAGGGTAGCAAAGCTGTTGTTTTGGTAGGGTGGGGAGGGAGGGAGAAAGGTGAGCGTCTGAGTGCATGAACCCCCAAGCTTCCTCCACACCCCACACCACTCTCGTCCCGCACACCCAAAAAGCAAACTCACCTCTCCGCCCTCGTCAAATCGTACACCACAACCGCCGCCGCCGCCCCCCTATAATACATGGGCGCCAAACTGGCATACTTCTCTTGGCCGGCCGTATCCCAAATCTGAACCTGTTAGGTAGGTGGTAGAAGGTAATAAGAAAAACGAAAGATAACGTCAACTCTCTTTCGAGGTGATTGAGTGACAAAGTCTGCACATCTTAACCTTTTTCAACATTCCCATCTCGAACCTACCTTGACCGTTTGCCCGTCCAATTTAACCACTTTGCTCATGAAACTCGCCCCGATGGTGCTCTCCGAGTAGGGCTTGAAGGATTGAGTGACGAAACGCAAGACGAGGGAGCTCTTACCAACCCCAGAGTCCCCCAAGAGGACGAACTTGATTTCTCGGGCGCGGGCCGTCATGGTGCGGCGGGGGGATGGGCTTGCGGGTGGGAGAGGAGGGAGAGGGTGGGAGGCCTGTCGTGGGGAGGGTTGTAGGTGAGAATGGATGAGGATGTGAGTATAGGAATGGCGGGTGCTTGAGCGTTGCAGCCGTACGCGTTGGCGTGGATGGTAATCGAGTGTGTGCGCTGATTGACACAAAGGGCAGCAAGGGGCGCATAAGAGGGCGGGCACATGACACCTGGCAGCAGCATCAAAGCAAAGCGCCCAAATCAAGCCCTCCGGCGGCCGAAGGGCAACACCACAGGCATAACCCCTTCCTCTTTCTCGCAGAGACCAGCGCATGCGTGCTTGGCGTGGCTTGGGTTGGCTAGGAGAAGGAACAGGGTCTCGTTCTGCCGCGCGGCAATGCCCTCTTTCCTTCAGCGCGATGATGATGCCGCCTTGCTGCCCTAGCCACCACACCACGTTCTCAATACCCGACTTCCGCCTACCCCGGGCATTTTTACGCCCTCGTCGACGATGTACTTGTGGCTGTGCGTTTGTGATGGCTGCGGTTGTGGGTTATTGGGTAAATGTCAGAGTAGTCAGTTCATCTCGAAGCAAAGCCCGGGTCCAAGCGACCGACGACGAGCGGCCTCCTCCCTCGTACTACTCCTCCTCCCTTCCGCACACCCAAAACCCACCACCACGACGCTCATTCACGCCCTCCTCCCCCACAAACACACACATTACAGGCTTTGTTCATCGTTCTTGCCTTGTGCCGCGCGCTGGGTTCGGGCCTGGCGCTAATTTGCTTGCTTCTGGCCTCATTTGCCGCGAGCCACTCGACGTTCGCCCCTCCTACTCCACACAAACATACCCGCATCCACCACACTCCATGAGAACCCCCGCCGCCTCCTCCGTCCACACACCCACGCTCCTGCTGCTGCTAGTACTCGTGCTGCTGCCCACCCTCCCCCTGACCGTGGCCTTTGTCCCCCCCTTGAGCATGGAGCCCCTCCACCAGCAGCAGCACCAACAGCAGCAACGGTCTCCGCCTTCCTGTGCCTCCTCTCCAACCTGCGGTTCCCCGCCCATCTTCTACTCCGGGGGCGGCTTCAAACCGGGAGCAGCCGCAGCCGAGGGCGGCAGCAACGAGGAAGTCGTCAGTACCTCCACCCGCCTCACCTGGGGTGTCCCCTCCGTCACCCACACCCAATACGAAACCACCACAACCTCGCCCCCTTCCCCCTCCTCCTCCCATACCGCCCACCACGTCCTAGCAAGCACCACCACCGCGGACGTCATGTCGCTAGACAGCATCCGTAGCACGCTAATTCGACAGGAAGACTCCACTATCTTCGCTCTGATCGAACGCGCGCAATTCCGTCGGAACGAAGCCATCTACGCTAAAGGCATTTTGCAACTCGACCCTTCCATCCCGGACTACCCGTTCCTCAACTCCCTGTCCTTCCTCGAGTACCTGCTGCTCGAAACCGAAAAACTGCATGGAAAAGTCCGTCGGTACACCAGTCCAGAAGAACACGCCTTCTTCCCCCAATACCTACCCAGCCCCATCCTCACCCCTCTTCAGTTCCCTACCTTGCTTGCCCCTAATACAGTGGACGTGAATGCCCAAATCCTCGATTTGTACATCCATGAGATTGTCCCCGCCGTGTGTAAAGAGGGGGATGACGAGCAACATGGTTCTTCTGTTTTAGCAGACATCACTTTATTACAGGCTATCTCTCGTCGGATCCACCTAGGGAAATTCGTGGCAGAGACAAAATTCCAAGAGAGTGAGGCTCAGTATCGTGCTCTGGTGGCTGCGGATGATGTGGAGGGAGTCATGGCGTTATTGACCGACACGGCAGTAGAAGCCCGAGTGTTGGAAAGGGCTAAGCTGAAGGCAAGTACCTACGGACAGGATATCACAGGCGAGACGGAGGAGTGCAAGGTGGAGCCTGAAGTCATTGCAGCTATTTATAGAGACGTCATCATTCCCTTGACTAAAGATGTGGAGGTTTTGTACTTGTTTGAGAGAGTCGGGAGGGAAGTGCCTTTCCCCTTGCCGGCACCGGCGGAAGAGTATCGGTTGAGGGTGGGGGGGAGGATATGAGGGAGGGAGGGAGGGAGGGAGGGAGGGAGGAGGGATGTTGGAAGTGAGATGAGATGAGAGGTTGTGATGATGACAAAGCAAACAAAGTACACAGCAAATATATATACATTGAGCGAGGGAGAGAGAGAGAAGCAAGGACTTACATCTGTTGCTTTAACAGTCTTGATTATCGTATTTTTCTTTCTTTATCCTTTTCTTTCTGTTAGCTTTGTCGATCTCGTCTCGTCTTTTCGACTGTCTTCTCCCTTCCCTTTGCCTCCTCCTCGGATACACACACTCACGCACACACGTACGAAATAAGTGGAAGAAAACATTTGGTACATTACAATTTGATTTGTTTTTTGGAGCACCGCCTCACGTCACTCCCTCCTTCTTCCTCCGCTCCCTCCTCCTCTCCCTCCTCCTCCTTCTTCCCAACACCACAAAAATTAAATCACCACTCAAAGATATCTACAAAAAAACTCTCTTATCTTTTACTTTTTCGTCTCATCCTCTGACGCTTTCACTGGTGGCTTGACATCATACCACGCCCCCGTAATCTTAGGCAAGCCCTTCGAATCCAACGGCACCGAACTCGTATTCGCCGGTGGCACGTACTTCTTCTTGTTCATGTCCAACTCCCCCGTGACAATCCCAAAAATAACCCGCACCGTGAGACCTAAGAGCCCAATCGCAGTCACACCAATGACACCTGCCCCCAGGGCGGTGATACCCACAAAGGCAGTCGACGCAATTCCAAACACCCTTTTGGCCGGGTAGAAGTCCGTGTCCAAATGCACGTTATTCAGAGTATTGGCCAATCCGAACGTAATGCGCCAGAACAAAAAGGAGATAAAGGCGGCAAAGACAGCGGCGCCCAAGGGTTGGATGGGGTTGATCCCATTGAGGTCCGTGTCGTCTTCGGAGAGGGGCGTGGCTTCTTCTGGTTGGTTGTCGCGGACCACTTTGAGCTCGGCGTCAATCACGTTCATTAACCGCTTGTTCACCGTCCCGGTCTTGGCACGTGCGGCTGGTGGCAGGGAGGCGCCAAAGCCCTTGCCGCTGGGGGTGACGGCGTTCGAGGCCAGGGTGATGGGGGGTGGGCTGGAGGAGTCTGCTGGGGCGTCGCTCCCCGGTTCTTGCGTGGTCGAGGCAAAGAGCGCGCCCCGTTGTCGGCAAAGATGTTGGCGATGGAGCTGCGGAAGGCCTCCTCCTTGTGGTCGGGCCAGGGGCAGGATGAATGCTTGGACGCAGGAAAGGCTGAAGCTAGCGGCGGCCAACATCAACAGCAACCAGGGCAGACTGATTGGGCAGCGGCGGATAGCAGCGGCAGGACGCGAATTCAGGGCTAGGTCGCCCCTTCTTTGGCTCGACGGCATGGCGGAGGAGGAGCAAGTAGTCGTCCTGAAGGTCTTGGGAAGGCACGGTGGCTGTGGGGGGTGGGTGGGTGGTGTGGTTAGTGCGAGATAGAGAGTTGTGTGGAGGGGCTGGCGCTGGGGTGTGCAGTCGAAACCCGCGGCCGAATCCACGTGCGCACGTCCAAAAACCGAAACGACTACGCTAAAAGCAAGACAAGCTCTGAACGCCCCTCTGTTGCATACATAGATAGGGCGCTAGGACTTGCTGTAGAGCCGTAGAGTGTGAATGGGAGAAGGGGCGGCAACAAACATCAAGGCCCCCGCTCGTCGCTGCTTTCAGCTTCGACACCCTCATCCTCACCCAGCTCACGCACCCACCCCACCAACCCGCAAACCCCACATCACATCACAACACAGCAAACACGAGCTCCACGACAAGCCGATTGACATGGGGTGGGGAAGGCGGACAAGCTTGTGTCAAGAGCCCAAAGAGCAGAAGACTTGCAGCAGAGGCCTTGCTTTGCCCTCAATCACACGACGCATGACACCCCGACCCCTCCTTGCCGTGCAACCACGCGCTAGCGCCCTTGCAGCATCAGACCACCTGCATCAGATAGAACACACGTACTGGGAGCGTGTGCCCGAAGCCCCCCAAGCCATGGTATCCTCGTCAAGAAGAAGACGACATGCCTCCTCCATCGTGTTGACGCTCCTCCTCCTGCTCGCCCTCGCCCCCACCTTCGCCCACGCCAGCTTCTGGGGACGCCGCGGCGGTGCTGTGGCCTCTTACCGACATGGGGGACGACGATCTTCCCCCACCCTTGCCTTTCTCGGCGCCAAGAAGAAGCCTTCCGGGTTAAATTTGCCCAGCAACAACGGCACCACCAGCACCTTTTTGACGACGGGGAGCAGCGTCCTGCACATCCACAATAGCAACGTCACCTTGTTCTCCCTCGACTCGGGTAGCTTACCCGCTCGAGGCCATGCTAGTGGCAACCTCAACAACACCAACGGTGGTGTTGTAAGTTCTAGCTCCGGCGCTGGTTCTGGCCGGTCCCTAACCGGAGGCCCCCGAGGCGCAGGAGCAGGCGTGGCAGGACAGAATGGGAATGCCTTCGACCAGCTTGCGAATGAGGCGATGCAAACGATCGGCGGGGCCTTGTTTGAAGCCATGTGTTTTTATATCGCGGGGCGGATCATCATGGGCGTGCGAGGGTTGTGGGGGAAGAGATTGACTAAACCAACGGGCGTGAAATTCAGTGATGTGATAGGGGTGGATGAAGCGAAGCAAGAAGTCCAAGAACTAGTCGAATACTTGAAAGAGCCCATGAGATACAAAATACTAGGAGCGAAGATTCCGAGGGGTATTCTGTTGGTGGGCCCGCCGGGCGTGGGCAAGACGATGCTGGCGAGGGCGATTGCGGGGGAGGCGAATTGCCCGTTTTATTATGCGAGTGGCTCGGATTTTGCGAATCCGTATTGGGGTGAGTTTTTGATGGTTTGTGGAGGGAGAAAGCGGAAGAGGGATTTTATATGCCTGCACCTGTCTGATCTCATTTCCTTTGTCTTCTTCTTTTTCCTCCATTTCTACTTCACAGGGATGGGCGTCCAGAAGATCAAGAAGCTCTTTCAGCAGGCGCGACGATCGAAGGTACGTGCATCCAGGCAGGCACTCAAATTACGCCTTCTCCGCCCCTCTCATTTCTTCCATTCCTCCCTCCCTCCTTCTATTTAACCACCACACAGCGCTCCATCATCTTCATTGACGAGCTCGACTCTCTCGCCCGTGCCCGCAAGTCTTCTATCAGCGGAGGCAGTGCCGAAATGGACGCGGAAAACACCCTCAATCAATTGCTGACAGAAATGGATGGCTTCCAGACGCAAGATAATGTGATTGTGCTGGCCTCGACGAATAGGGCGGATGTGCTTGATCGAGGTAGGTAGGGAGGGAAGGAGGGCGGGAGAGAATAAAGCGGATTACACCCAGAAATTCTGGCATCTAAACCCCTCCGTCCCTCTCCCCTCGTCACTTTCTCAGCGGCCCTCCGTCCCGGCCGCTTCGACCGGAAGGTGTTCATGGACGTGCCGGACGTACAAGGGCGAGAAGAGCATTTCAAGCGTCTACTAGGAAGATTTACTATGGCCAAGCCTGTGGAATCGTTGGCGCCGTTGATGGCACGGATGAGCCCTGGGTACAGTGGGGCGGATATTGAGAATGTCGTGAATGAGGCGGCGTTGCGGTACGTTTTGGGGGGGATTGAGTGATTTACTCGTTTGGTTTTTGTTGGCCGTCTGATTATCTGGACTTGAGTTGTTTTTTTTCGTCTTGAGTTTCTTCTTTCTTATACCAACCTACCCTCCCTCCCTCCCTCACCCCCAAAACAGAGCCGCCAAGAACAACCACACCAGCATCACCGAAGACGACTTAAGCTGGGCCACCGAACGCACAGGCTTCGGGGTCGCACGCAAGGGCAAGATCACTCCTAGCGAGCTGCGTCGTACTGCCGTCCATGAGGCAGGGCATGCGTTGATCTCTTACTTTTTGCCTGATGCGTCTCCTCCGATTAAGATCTCGATTATTAATAGGGGGAAGATGGGTGGATATAATTTGATGTCTGAGAGTAATTTTACTTATCACACAGAGGCGAGGTTACGGGATGAGATTTGTGTGTTTTTGGGGGGGAGGGTAGCGGAGGAGGTGGTGCTAGGGGAGGCGAGCTCGGGGGCGTTTGATGATTTGAAGAAGGCGAGTGCTTTGAGTAGAGGGATGGTGGAGAGCTTGGGGTATGGGAAGAAGACGGGGTTGCTTTCGTATGGAGGAGGGGGGGGAGGGGGGGGAGAAAGTGGGGGAGAGGTGAGTCAGGCGGCGTTGAGGATGCTGGAGGAGGAGGCGCAGAGTATTTTGGCGTCGGAATATGCGAGGGCAAGGAAGGTGGTGGTGAAGAGGAAAAAGGAGTTGATGGGGTTGGTAGAGTTGTTGTTGGAGAAGGAGGTGGTGCATGATCATGATTTGGAGGGGGTGTTTGGACCACGGGTGGTGGCACCGGTAGCTGTTGCTGCTGCTGCTGGTGGTGGTGGTGGTGGTGGTGGGGGAAGGAGTAGTAGTTATGGGTGGGGTGGGTGGGGGGCGTGAAGGAGAGGAGGATTAGAGAGGTGGATGAGAAAGTCATCCTCTTTTATTTTAAGGCGGTTTTTTACATAGGCTTTTAAGGCGGTTTTTTACATAGGCTCGAATAAACACACAGACGGACGGACAGAAAAAGGCAGGAAAAGAGCTAATGCGCGTGTAAATAAAAACGGGAAAAAACATGTTTTGGCTTCCACTATCATATCAAGTGTTGTCTTTTCTCTTGTTATTTCTTCGTTTCTTAAAGCTATTAGTCTTTTTTGGGCTGTCGCAGCACTGACCTCTCACTACCATCTTCTTCTCTTTCACTTTGTCATCCAGGCATCCTTCCCTCTATCTACCTTCCAAAACCTCTCACACAACCCAACAAGCCAAACCAATCACGTATATATGCATGCATGAGGAACAAGCGACGATTTATTATTAAACCACTATCAATACATATACATGCTCAACTTCAACTTAAACAAATCCGCAACCCTTTACTCATGACCCGTTCCGTGGTCATCCTGGCGCTAACGCTGGCTGGTGAGCGGCACAAGCAGCACACACAACTACTAATCTGCATGGGGAAAGAGCAGCAACGACGTGGTGATGTTCCGTCATCTTCTCCTTCTCCCTTTCTCTTTCTCCCTCTCCCTCTTCCTCTTTCCCTTCTCTCACTCTCAACCACAAACGACCTCCTCTAATGAATATAAAACATTATTCACGCATTTCCTTCCTCTTTACATTTGTCCCCTTCTTTCCCATTTTTTGATTTTATTTTTCTCCTCCTCCCTCTCATACACTCTCCTTCTTACGCCAATTTAATCGACGCCGGCAAGGAACAACTCGACAAGCTCGCCAACTCCGTATACTCATTCCTGGTCAACAACAACACCGACAGGCCCACAACAAGCGAAAACACCTGCACCGCCGCCGAACCCACCGTCACGACCTGATGCCTCAAATACCGCGCAAAAAACGTCGAGGCCACAGTAATCACAATCGGAATACTCACAAAATAAATCCCCCCAAGCGCCCCCAACCGTGTCAAAAACGCCCGTTGCATCAAGTTATTCTCGCGGACCAACAAATTATGCACGCCCGCCGCAAACAACCCCCCCAAGACAAGCCGCATCCCAATCAAACCTAACGCCCAAATCGTCTCACTCTCGTGATACTTCGAATGCGCATCATCATACACCCTCCCCAACAACACACAAGCCACATGCAACACCACCAACCCGCCAATCATCCGATACATCATTGCCCGTCCCGCCCTTCGCTTCCTCGACGGCGTAAAGACCGTATCCACACTCCACACCCACGCAATACTCAACAATTCCAAACTCACCACCAGCTGCGCCAACCAATTCGCAAGCTCTGCCCCTATATCCGTCAACCTTAACCCCTGCCCATTCTTCGCATACACCCAATAATTAATCGTCTCCAACACCAAGCTACACAAGAACAACAACATCGCCACCCCTAAATGCACAATTGAAGGGTGCAACCTCTGTCCGCGCGTCGCGTTCCGGTAATTCTGCAGCAAAAATAAAAGAGGGATCATCGACACGATAAACGCAACTGTCAACACAGGCAGCAAACGCGAAGGCGCCTTCTCCTCGTGTGAGAAATGGGAACCATCAGCATTGTACATCTTCAAACGATAATTCAACACGGAAGGGGCTTGGCCCTGCCCCGCCTCACAATCCGCTAAGACAAAATACCAAAAATGAGGACGGATGCTTTGGCTGACTGCGTGCTTGAGGGGGGGGGCGTTCCGCAGAGAGGCGGATTGCCACTTTGCGTACTTGAGGCGTTCTTGGCAGGTGGGGGCGGCCATGGCGTTCTCCCAGTCTTCGTCGAGGTAGAGGAAGAAGCGGGCGCCGTCGGACATACTGAAGGAAGGCTTTTTGGTGGTGTGTTGCTGTTGTTATGGGAGAGAGGGAGGGAGGAAGGGAGGGTGAGTGGGTATCTGTGCTTCGTCCAGGTGCAGGAAGAAGAGTGGGCGCCGTCTGTTTATCTGTGGTGGTTTTAATGAGGGCGGAGTAGGGTTCAAAGTAAGTTAGTGAGGGAGTGAGTGAGTGAGAGAGAATTTCTGCTTTAAACCGCTTGCGGAATATGGGTGGTAGTGCTCGGTAAGGGTAAGCGTGCGTGTAGACGTCTCTTCGTGTGCTTCTGCCTAGCAGGTGTCGTCCCACATATGCCTTGGACGCGAGGGCTACGGCCATGCATGTCCCACGCAGGTCTCGTCCTCCCCAGCATCCCTCCGTGCCCGTCCTCCCCTCCCTCGCTCCCTCCCTGCGCCAACCCTATCACTTACGCTATCGGCCTTGACGTCCAAGGTGAAATTCCCTGAGCCTTGGGAGTAGGAGAACTTGGTCAGGTACACCCACAAGGTCTGATTGCTAAGGGTCACTTGGCCCGAGACGATCTTGGCGGTGGCTGTCCCGAGGGACTGGAGGGCGAGGAGGAGCGTGCAGGCGGTGGCCATCAGAGGCTGGCGGCAGCGGCGGGGGCCAGAAGAGGATGTCATGGCTTCTTGGCGTGGTGTGTGTGTGGGTGTGCTTACTTATGTGCGTGCGTCGCTCTCACGGGATGGGGGTGTGTGTGTCGTTCCCACGCTCCACGTGGAATCGATGCCGGCCTGTGTGTGTGCATGTGTGGGTGGAGGGAGAGGGAAGAGGCGGGTATTAGTAAATGTGAACGAGTGGGTTGCCGCGGTGGCGTTGCGTATGTGTGGCTGGAGCGGCGGTTGGCCAGGTCCAAATCTTTTCTTCCCAGCTTCGATGGGGCGATCCAGGAGAAGCGTGACAGGGATGAGAAGAAGAAGCTTGCTGCACAAGGAACAAAGGGTCCGTTGAAGTGCAGCAGCAGGGAAGTAGGAGCTGGAGGATGAGTGGTGCGGTCAGAAGAACCCAAAAACAAGTAGCACTTGGGACAAAGGAGGAAGAAAGAGCAACGAACCCCGTCGTCCGTTTAGGTAAGGAGCACACCCAGCCAGGTGGGGCGGTGAGAAGAGGAGAGCTAGCGCGGGAGGAGGGAAGGGATGCTGAACGATTCTTCAACGGAAACTTGTGAGACCCCAGTTTTTGAATGCTTGAATGGAGAGTTCGCGCCGGTTCGCTCTGAGAGTGCTTTAGACCGCCTGTGGTCACCCAATGAACACACGCACCCATTGAGAATGACTGGAGAATGAGTTTTTGTTGTCCTTGAGGCACTTGTCATATTCCACACCGTGTGAATGAGTACCTTTCTTGTCGCTCGTCCTCTTTCAAAATTCTTTGCTTGACATGGCTCCCTCTCTCCCAGCCACCCAATCCCTCTCAGCCCCTCATCTTGCATCCTAAGCAGCTCAAAATCAAACCCACAACACATTTCCTTTTGTTTTCTACTTTGAAGCTACTTAATTCCTTCACAATGTGGTGTCTTTTGGTCATTTCCCCACCCTCCCACACCAAAACAAGCTACCCAGCTGCGGCTCCCAAGGAAAATCTTCCCTTTTGCATCATCCCACATCATCCCCTTTCCCAACTCAATACACAACACATAGCTCACACCCAACTCCACACAATCCACAGCAGCATGAAGACGACCAGCGTCGCCGCGGTCCTGCTCTCCGTCGTGCTTCCAAGCACCAGCGCTTTCCTCTTTCTCCTCCCCCACCACTCCGTCCCCTCCCCTCCAGCCTCCCGTCTCGGGGCCGCCTCCTCCTCCTCTTCCTCCCCGCAGCACCCCGAAGTGACCCCCGAGCTCATCAAACACACCGCCACGCTTGCCCAACTCCAGTTTGACGAGGCCGAGATCGCCAGCCTCGTCCCGCGCTTCCAAGCGTTCCTAAACTTTGTGGACAAAATGCAAGACGTGCCCGACACGGCGGCGGGTCTCGCCCCTGGCACCATGCCCACGGTAGACAAGGTGCTGCGGCCGGACCAACCCTCCGTGTTTCCGAATCAAGACGCGATTTTTGCCAACATGGCGGAGCAGGAGGATGCGTACTTGAGCGTGCCCAAGGTGGGGGAGGAGGATACGTAAGGGAGATGAGAGGCAGGGGGAGGAAGGGAGGAGGGAGAGGACAAGGAGGGTCCTTGTTTCTCTCACGGCTAGGAAATACTGGAAATGAATTAAATAAAAGAAAGCAAGCAAACATACGCAACAAGCAGGAGCCCATCACTTTGATCAGCGCACCGAATCTCGTTTATTGCATCATGATTGAACGGAGCAGGTCGTCTCCACGGGCGCATTCAAATATAAAAGCAACAGCCCACAACACACAAAACCATACGAAACATCACCGTCATCAAACACAAATTCCTAACCCAAAAATTCTTCTTTCTTTCCTTCAGATTTCATCCATCTATCTAGCTATCTCTCGCTCACACACTACCCCTACTTCTTCGTCCGGATAACCCTCTTCACCTCCGGGAACTTCAACGGCAACAACAACTCCACCATCACCTCCTCCCCCCCCCCCCCCCCCCCCCCCCCCCCCCCCCCCC
>Ga0209390_10005015_pt1 | contig 19234 bp, 20 predicted proteins | sample BON01_FD_187212 | JGI IMG/M metagenome (GOLD analysis project Ga0209390, IMG submission 187212) | Freshwater microbial communities from Lake Bonney liftoff mats and glacier meltwater in Antarctica - BON-01 (SPAdes) (version 2) | ecosystem: Environmental > Aquatic > Freshwater > Ice > Glacier...
TTTTTGTAGGATCAAGCTTTTTAATTGTATCTGAAGATTGTTTTTTTCCTATCATAATACAGTATATCTGCTATAAATATGCAACAAATTTACTGCATATTCAAGATCTAAGCGCTAAGTTGCGTATCACTATTCAATCGCAATTTTCTAACTGAAAGTAATTTTTTGGTTAATGGAATTCGAAAAAATTTACTTTTTCACAGCTACCATTCGTAAATGGATCCTTTCGTTGGAAGAAAACTCTTTCAAAAAAATTATTATTTCGAGCTTGAACTTTCTACACAGACAGGACCTACTATGGATTTATGAATTTGTAATTATGCCAAATCATACCCACTTTATCTGGAAACTATTGGAAATAAATGGGAAATAATCACCTGACACTAGTTTCTTGAAGTTCACAGGATATCAATTTCTTCAGAAACTTAAAATAGCAAATATGAAAGTTTTAGAGAAATTTAAAGTTGATTCGACAGATAACAACCATTCCTTTTAGTAAAGAATCTCTTTACCAATTGAGCCATTTATTCTGAAAATCCTTTTTCAAAAATTGGATTATATTCACACTAACCTTTGCAGGTAGAAGTCGATGCCAGATGATAGTCCTCTGACTATAATTATTCTTCTTTTGAGTTTTATGAAATCAGTGAGGATCGATTTAGATTTTTAAATCAAATTGGTAAAGACCTAAACACCTATAATAAATAAAACTCTTAATCTAGACTTTATGAACAGCAAACCCAGCATCCGTAATGGCAAGCTTTCGCTAAACAGGAGTAGATGAGCCAGCCTTAAAACACCTAACCGATGCCAGAAATAAGTAGATTTTATGGAATTATTATCAGGATGTATTACAATGACCACAATCCACCGCATTTTCATGTGATCTATCAAGAAGATGAGGCTCTGGTTGACATAAAGACCTTAGAAATTCTGCAAGGACACTTACCGAAAAGAGCTAAAATATTGGCGATCGAATGGGCCATCGAGCATCGGGATGAATTGATGTCTAATTGGCAAAAAGCCAGTGACCGTGAACCATTGGACAAAATTGAGCCTTTAGATTAAAATAGTAAGACAATGATCAGGATAACCAATTACAGGATAGAAGTTGATAAAAAAATTCATTTCAACTTTAGTGACGGCTCGGATAAGATTATTGATTTCGAGCCTTTTATAGGAAAAGACAAGCTAAGTCAGCCACTTTCAGAACCTACATATTTCGAGAGAGTTGCACTTTATGAAAATGGTCGTGGAATATATTGGCCCAATGATTTTGATTTTTGTCCCGATTTTTTGCATCAATATCAAGTTGATGAAAAAGCGTTGATGAATCAGAAAAGATAATCAGCCCAGAGGTCCTAACTTTCACCCAATCTAGAGTCCTTACTCGCGTGACTTTGTTTAAATTCACATGTAATTTTAGGTTAAATAGAACTTGCGGGGTTTTATTTTTTCACAGCTACCATTCATAAATGGATCCTTTCGTTGGAAGGGGATTCCTTCAAAGAAATCATTATTTCGAGCTTGAACTTCCTACATAGACCGGACCTAATACGGATTTATGGACTTATAATTATGAACTCCTACTCATATCAATTTGTGATTAATTTCCAATTACAAGGTGCCGCAATTGCCAAAGTTCAAGCCCTTCAGGCTTTGCCGGATTCAATAAAACCCTATCATTTTACCAAGGGTTTCACCCATGGCTAATTACGATTTGACTGCGTTACATTCCAATTATTTCTCGAACGACTTTTAAATAATCCCAACGGGATCCAGCTATGAGTACCTCTGCGCCGCATTATAGCCACCCAAGCAATAGATGGAATCATTAGAATGAATACATATCCCCAATCCTGAAGTATCTACCCTATGAAGCGAGGATTGTACGAAAGAAATCAAGAATCGAAAGCCGTGAGTAAGGACACTCACCATAGCATAGCAACACTCACAGCGGCAAAAGCTGGATACCGACCGCTGCCCTTATAAAAAATACGCTTCGCGCTTTCTTCCTCCCCTTTCTGGTTAATATCTTTGCGTAACTCTGCGCCAAACCTTTGCGAACTCTGCGGTTAAAACCACAAAAAAAACCGAGCCTCTCAGCTCGGTTTTCAATATCTAACTGCTGAACTTATTAATCTACCAGCGAAACAGAAATTGCGTCACCTTCCTTTATCACTTTAGTGACTCCCTTTCCAGTAAGTCCTTTCATCGCCACGTCCCATTTTTTACCGCTTAGTTCAGCCTTTACTTTCAAGTCAGCCAGAGCCACGGGAGATTCTAATTTCAACAATTCAAAAATCATTTTTTCTTCTTCCGAAAGATCTACCTGCTTTTTCTCAGGACGCATTTGAGGGAAAAACAACACTTCCTGAATAGTAGTCTTATTGGTCAATAGCATTGTCAATCGATCAATTCCGATTCCCAAACCTGAGCTTGGAGGCATGCCGTATTCTAAAGCCCGAAGGAAATCATCATCCATGGCCATCGCTTCATCATCACCTCTTGCTGCCAACTTCAATTGCTCCTCAAATCGCTCCCGCTGATCGATTGGATCGTTCAACTCGGTGTAGGCATTGGCGATTTCTTTTCCATTCACAAAAAGCTCAAAACGCTCTACCAATCCTGGCGATGTACGGTGTTTTTTTGCCAAAGGCGTCATCTCAATCGGATAGTCTGTGATGTAGGTTGGTTGAATGAGATTTGCTTCAACTTTGGCACCGAAGATCTCATCAACCAATCTGCCCCTGCCCATGGTCTCATCGACTGCGATTGCAAGTTTCTGACAAGCCTCACGAAGTCCGGATTCATCCAACTCACTTACATCGATTCCTGCATATTCCTTGATGGAATCGTACATAGTCAATCTTCTGTAGGGACCGGCAAAATTGATCATTTTATCTCCTACTGGAATTTCTGTCTTACCGTGAATTTTCTCAGTGACCTGCTCAATAAGTTCTTCCACCATTTCCATCATCCAGATGTAGTCTTTGTAAGCTACATAGATTTCCATGGAAGTAAATTCTGGATTGTGCGTTCGATCCATTCCTTCATTTCGGAACATTTTCCCGAACTCATAGACTCCATCAAACCCTCCAACAATCAAACGTTTCAGATATAATTCATTGGCAATCCTCAGGAAAAGCGGCATATCCAAGGTATTGTGATGGGTTCCAAACGGACGAGCGGCCGCTCCACCATGCACTGCTTGCAAGATTGGGGTCTCTACCTCGAGCCATCCGTTGTCATCGAAATAACGACGCATCTGCGAAATGATTTTTGACCGGGTCACAAACGTATTTTTTACCTCAGGATTTACTGTCAAATCTACGTATCGCTGTCTATATCGCATTTCAGGATCAGTAAAACCATCATATACATTTCCTTCATCATCTCTCTTCACAGTTGGAAGTGGCTTGACAGATTTAGAAAGTAAGGTCATTTCTGTGACGTGAAGTGAGATCTCACCGGTTTGTGTGGTGAAGATGTATCCCTTCAAGCCCAAGAAATCTCCAATTCCCAAAAGCTTCTTGAAGACGGTATTATAAAGCGTTTTGTCCTCACTTGGACAGATATCATCTCGACGAATATAAAACTGAAGCCTTCCACTCGCATCTTGAATTTCTCCAAATGATGCTGAACCCATGATGCGTCGGCTCATCAATCTGCCAGCAATCTTAATATCCTTGTAGTCTAACTTTCTGTTTTCGTAGTTGCGGTGGATATCTTCTGAAGTCACGTTAATCGGAAAAGCCTCCGCAGGATAGGGATTGATTCCCAATTTCATCAGCTCTTCTCGATCCTTACGCCTTTCTACTTCCTGTTCACTTAAAACTTGCATGTTCTATATTTTATTTTGGGATAAATAGAATCCCCGTATTGATCAATATTACTTATTACTTAAGCTGCCTACTGCACAGTGATCACTGCTCACCATAGCTATTGGGACTGCTTACTGCTTACTACTTTTTGCCTACCTGCTTCCTCCGCTTCATCTCCTGCTTGATCAATTCAAACTCTCGGCTACTCTGACCTGCGATACTTGAATTCTCTGCTGCTCTCCGAGTCAAGTAGGGCATCACTTTTTCGACAGGTCCGTAAGGCACATATTTCACAACCCGGAAGCCTGCTTTGGCAAGGTTGAATGAAATATTATCACTCATACCATATAGTTGAGAAAAAAACACCCGGTCAGAATTTGGATCAATCCCATTCAGATTAATCAATTGGGTCAATAGAAGATTACTATCTTCATTGTGAGAACCGGAAAACAAAAATACTCCATTTTCCAGTGCGTAGCTTAATGCCAAATCGTAATCTTGATCTGTTGCCTCTTTATTAAATTGGATTGGGCTTGGATAGTTCATTACTTCAGCTCGATTTCGTTCCTTTTCCATGTAGGCTCCTCTGACTGGCTTTGCTCCAAAAGCGTATCCACTTTCCTGTGCTAATTTGTTTGCCTTCTTCAATCGCTCCAGGGAATCGTGTCGATACATCTGAAATGTATTAAAAACTACACAGCGCTGTGTGTTATATTTTACCATGGCAGTGTAGGCCAATTCATCGATGGCATTTTGGAACCATGACTCCTCAGCATCCACCAAGATTTTCAGACCCAGATCATGTGCAGCACTGCAAAGCCGATCGACACGGGCTTGAGTTCGCTCAAATGCCCTAGTCTCTTCCTCGTTCAACTGCTCACCGGCCTGGATTTTCTCCATGATACGGTAATCCCCCAGCCCGGTAACTTTAAAAACACCAAAGGGCATGTAATCAGTCTTTGCTGATTCTACCAATGTCTGATAGATCTCTTCGGTAGTTTTTTCAAAACTAATCTCATCTCCTTTTCCTTCTACTGAGAGATCCAATATACTTTCAATTCCAAAGATTTCGAGTTCTTTGCATGCTTCTATGGTCTCAGCGATAGTTTCACCTCCACAGAAATGACCAAACATGGTTTGCTTCATCAATCCCTTGATAGGAAGACCTAATTTGAAGGAGATATTGGTAAGCTTAATCCCTAGACTAGAGATGAGCTTATTGTTCAAAAGCGCGAAAACCAAATATGCTTTCCTGAGTTCAGCATTAGTTTTGGAGGCGAACGCTACTTCCAGATTTTCAAAAGAAATATTGGGTTTTACGGGCATCTAGGCTAAATAAAGTTTCGAATATATTAAAAAAACAGTTTGCGCTTTAGTTTTGTTGCGAATATTGAAAATTTGAATTTTTCGATTTAATCTACGCTAAGTTTAAGTCACTTCACTCACAAAAATCTGTGCGAAAGAAAGAAATCCAGTCAGAATTTAATTTCTTCTCGCTGATTAATTCCACCATTAAAAAAATTCGTTTTTTTCTTTACAAAATTAAATAAACAAATTACTAACCAAAACAAAATTAAAGTCTGTTTAAGTTGGATTTTTTAACATTTTAGGTAAAAATTAACGAATGGCTCAGAAAATTATTGAATTGATAGGTAAGTACCTGAAAAATAATTTTGTTTTTAAAATGTACCCTCTTATTTTTGGTTTATGTTACTTACCACAGCGATCTATTTTACTTACTTCTATTTTTATTTTCGAAGCCAAAATCGAATCGGAGTTGTGTATTGTCTAGCCAAAAACTAAAATAAAATATAAACACAAAAGCCCGGTTCGAAAGACCCGGGCTTTTTTTATTTAAAGCTCAGTACTATGAAAGACCACAAACAAATTAAAGATTGGGGACTCGGGTTGACCGCCCCATTGATCATTGCAGGACCATGCTCCGCAGAGACTCCAGAACAGATTGAACAAATCTGTAAAGAGATGAAGCAAGAAAATATGATCCCTCAACTTTTCAGAGCAGGAATATGGAAGCCTCGAACTAGACCTGGATCATTTGAAGGGGTAGGCGAAGAAGGCCTGAAATGGATGGAAATTGTCCGTCATCACTTGGATATCCCGATTACCACTGAAGTAGGAAATGCTGCTCATGTGGAAATGGCATTGAAGCACAAAGTAGATGTACTTTGGGTAGGTGCTCGGACCACTGTCAATCCTTTTGCTGTACAGGAAATCGCAGAAGCACTCAGAGGTGTAGATATCCCTGTAATGGTCAAAAACCCAATGAATCCAGATCTTGAACTTTGGATTGGCGCATTGGAACGATTCCATGCAGTTGGGATTGATAAACTCGCAGCCATCCACCGAGGGTTCTCAGATGCTTATGATAAACGATACAGAAACAAGCCAAACTGGTCTATGCCGATTCACCTGAAGCGGATGTGGACAGGTTTGGAAGTAATTAATGATCCTTCACATATTTTAGGGAAACGTGACGGCTTGTTAGAAGTAGCACAACGTGCAATGAACTTTGGTTTAGATGGATTGATGATTGAGACACACCATGATCCCGACAAAGCTTGGTCTGATGCAAAACAACAAGTGACCCCCGCGGCTTTAAAGGAAATGATCAATGCGATTGACTTCAAAGAGCCAATGGAAAACATGAAGCCAGATGAGCGTCTGCAAGATTTGAGAAGGGCTATAGATCACATGGATGATCAGTTGCTCGATATCCTTCAAGAACGATTTGCAATGGTCGATCAGATCGGATTTCACAAGCGTGAGCATCATCTGACCGTATTCCAATCAGATCGTTGGAAAGAAGTGATGGAAAGCAGAACTCAACAGGGAGTCAATAAACACCTCAGTGAAAAATTCATGAAAGAATTACTTTATTGCATCCATGAGGAATCTGTGAAGCGGCAGGAAAAGCAACTCCGAGAAGCAAGTCCAATCAAAAAATAAAATCATTGTACTGAGCCAAATACTAGCAATGGAGGAATGTTTATTTCTCCATTGCTTTCTTTTAAATTAAATTCGCGCTTCACCTACGTTTTTATCCAGTGAACCCAATACTCTTTTCAGACCAGCCCCAGCAGGATCTTCAAACCCTTTTAGCCGATCTTGACTATTCCAAAATTTTCATTTTGGCAGACTCAAATACTAAAATCCATTGCCTCCCCATTCTTTTTCCCGGCTTGACAGACGAAACTCACTATTTCGTAATCAGTCCAGGTGAGAAAAATAAAACCATTGCAACTTGCATGGAAATCTGGACAGCAATGACTGAGGCCCAACTAGACCGAAAAGCCATCGTGCTAAATCTTGGTGGTGGAGTTTTAGGTGATATGGGTGGATTTTGCGCCAGCACTTACAAGAGAGGGATTCGATTTGTCAATATTCCGACCACCTTACTTTCTCAGGTAGATGCGAGTGTTGGTGGAAAATTAGGAGTCGATTTTCAAGGATTAAAAAATCACTTAGGTGTATTCAACGAACCGGAAGCCGTCCTCATAGCTCCAATATTCCTAGAAACACTCCCCGACCAAGAACTTCGATCAGGTTTTGCTGAAATTATAAAACATGGGTTGATTCAAGACAAAGCTTATTTCGAAAGTTTGACCATTCAGAATTGGAGGAACTCCGATTGGAAAGAATTGATCAGGCACTCAGTTGAGATCAAGTTGAAAGTCGTCACTGAAGATCCTAAGGAAGCTGGTTTGCGAAAAATTCTGAATTTTGGACATACCGTCGGGCATGCTTTTGAAACTTATTATTTGGATGGAGAAAAGCATCTGCTACACGGAGAGGCAATAGCCGCGGGAATGATCTGTGAAGCTTGGCTCTCACATCAAAAACAAGGACTTTCCTCTCATGAATTGGATCAAATATCCAATAAGTTCTTGGCAGTTTATGGAAAAATTGTCATTGAAGAAAAAGAAATTACTCCAGTTTTGGATCTATGTCTTCAGGACAAAAAAAATGAGGGAAATGTGTTAATGCTTTCTCTTTTGAATGCAATTGGGGATTGCACCTATAATATCCCCGTCTCTAGATCAGAAATAAAAGATTCGATCAGCTATTATCAGAATCTTTCACTCGCTTAAACCTAAATCTTGAAATCCGATCCCATGGAAATTCTTCGCCTTGCGCAGCAATCCAACTTTGAATCTATCACTATCTCATTACCTTCATCCAAAAGCGAATCTAACCGAGTATTGGTGATTGATGCGTTAACGAAAGGCGAAAATCGGATCTCAAACCTAGCTGAGGCTCGCGATACGCAGACCATGATCAGTCTGCTCGAAAAGAATCCACCGGTATTTGATGTGTTGGATGCAGGGACTACCATGCGTTTTTTGACTGCCTTTACATCCATAACTCAACAAAGCAAGGTCATGACTGGTACCCCCAGAATGTGTCAGCGGCCAATCGGAATCCTAGTCGATGCACTTCGTGAAATCGGTGCTGAAATCCATTATCTAAACTTGGAAGGATATCCACCTTTGGCCATTCATGGTTTAAAAGAACAAACTAATCATCAAATCAAGATTCGTGGAGATGTCTCCAGCCAATTTATTTCAGCCATGCTGATAATCGCTCCCCTACTTCCCAAAGGGCTTGAGCTTACATTGGAAGGAAAAGTAGGCAGTCGAACCTACATCGAAATGACTTTGGAATTGATGGCACAATTCGGAGTTAAATATGCTTGGAAAAACGACACAATCTCCATTGCCAATCAAGAATATACCCCAACAGCCTTTGCTGTGGAAAGTGATTGGTCAGGCGCTAGCTATTGGTTCAGTCTACTTGCCGCTGCTGACTCGGGAATATTTTTCTTGGAAGGACTAAAAGAAAATAGTCTTCAAGGCGATTCCAAAATCGTGGAAATCATGGATCATTTAGGCATCAAATCTACCTTCAAGGACGGTGGAGTCCTGCTTCAAAAGAAGAAAGTCGCAGGTCTTGATAAATGGGATTTTACCCATTGTCCTGATTTAGCTCAGACAGTAGCGGTAACTTGCGCGATCTTGGGTCAGAACTCGATATTCACAGGACTGGAAAGTCTTCGGATCAAGGAGACCGATCGAATCCATGCGCTCCAACAGGAATTAGCCAAGTTCAATGCGCAACTGAAAGAAATCGAACCAGCTGTTTTTCAGGTTATCCCGTCGGTTACTATGCCAAACCAAGTTCAGATTCACACCTACGAGGATCATCGAATGGCAATGGCATTTATGCCTTTGGCCACCAAAACAGAAGTGCTTTTTGAAGATCCATCAGTGGTCGATAAATCCTATCCCAGCTTCTGGAAGCATTGCAATCTGGCAGGAATCTCAACTGAGAGGCAGTCATGAGCTCACTTAAAATAGCGATTCAGGGAATCTCTGGCTCATTTCATCATCAAGTAGCTATCCAGAATTTTGGCGAAGAAGTAGAGATTTTGACCTTCGATACCTTTGAATCCGTGGCTAGGGCGGTTGCTCAGGGACTCGCAGATTTTGGAGTAATGGCTATTGAAAATTCGATTGCAGGAGCCATTCTTCCCAATTATGAATTAATTGATCGCTACGAACTGAATATTCGCGACGAATATTACTTACCCATAGCACATCAATTTATGGCTTTGCGAGGTCAAAAAATTGAGGATATCAACTCGGTAGCCTCTCATCCCATGGCTTTGCTTCAATGCAAAACTTTCTTGGCCAACTATCCTCATATCAGCCAAAAAGATGATGTAGACACTGCTTCGGTAGCGCAGCGGATTGGGGATCAGCATATTTTGGGACAGGCTGCAATAGCGAGTGAAATCGCTGCTGAGATTTATGATTTGGAGATTTTAGTGAAGGATATTCAGACTGTCAGGAATAATTATACCCGATTTATCATTCTGCAAAAAAATGAAACGGAAACGCTTGAGATTCCAAACAAAGCTTCATTTATGATTAGTATAAAAAATCAACCAGGTGGACTATCACAATTATTAACCATGTTATTTGAAAAAGGTCTAGATCTTAGCAAGATTCAATCGATTCCAGTCATCGATAAACCTTGGGAATATGCATTTTTCATGGATGCAGAGTTTAAAAATTATGATACTTTTCAAGAGGCAATGAAGTTAAGTCAACTTAATTTCGGTAAAGTGAAAATTTTCGGAAAATATATGAGCAGAAAGCAATGAAGGGATTTGCAGATCGAATCAACTCGGTAGAAGAATATTATTTTTCAGCAAAACTTAGAGAAGTCAATCAAATGATAGCAGCTGGCAAAGCTGTGATCAATCTAGGAATTGGAAGTCCAGATTTATCCCCAGATCGATCTGTGATAGAAGCTTTGCGCAGCACTGCTGATAATCAAAAGGCACATGGCTATCAAAACTATCAGGGAATTCCTGAATTACGGATGGCCATGGCGGAGTTCTATTCCAGAGAATACGGCATACAGTTAGATGCTTCCAAAGAAATCCTTCCACTGATGGGCTCAAAAGAGGGAATCATGCATCTCAGTTTGACTTTCCTCAACCCTGGTGATCAGGTATTGATTCCTGATCCCGGCTATCCGACTTATGCGGCAATAGCCAAATTACTTGGAGCTGAACCTGTGTTATATCGATTGGATCTCACAAGAAAAGGAAGACCTGATTTGGAAAGCTTGGAGCAAAAAGATCTGAGCAAGGTTAAGATCATGTGGATCAACTATCCACATATGCCTACAGGAGCTCCGGGAAGTGTCCAGATAATGGAAGAATTGGTAGCTTTTGCAAAGCGAAATGACATCGTGCTTCTTCATGACAATCCCTACTCGCATATTCTGAACCCTAAGCCAATTTCCGTATTAGCTATTCCTGGCGCAAAAGAAGTTTCTTTGGAATTGAACTCCTTGTCTAAAACATTCAATATGCCGGGTTGGCGTGTAGGCATTCTTGCCGGTAGAGCAGATTGGATTGCCGCTACCCTGAAAGTGAAAAGCAATATGGATTCTGGGATGTTTCTAGGGATCCAAAAAGGTGCCATCGCAGCTTTGAACTTAGGGGAAACCTGGTTTTCAGACTTGGATGAGAGTTATCAAAACCGAAGAAAACTAGTCTGGAATCTTGCCGAAAGACTTGGCTTAAGCTATTCTAAAGATGCCACTGGACTATTTGTCTGGTGCAAAGTACCAGAAGGCAAAACTGCAGAAGCCTTGGTAGATGAGCTTTTGTATGAAAAAAATATCTTTATCACCCCCGGAAAAATATTTGGGGAAAACGGTGAAGGCTATGTGCGGATTTCACTTTGCATGCCTGAATTTAAAATCCTCGAAGCTATCAATCGAATTAAATCTTAGTGGACTATGAAGAAAATACATATAATCGGGCTAGGGCTTTTAGGAGGCTCTTTTAGTCTAGCAGCCAGAAAAAAATTTCCTGAAATGGAGATTTCAGGTACCGACATCTCCGAACAAAATCAAAAGGATGCATTGACCTTTGGGATCATTACAGCAGTGAAGGAAACTCCAGATTCAGATACGGACATTGTAATTCTAGCCACACCGGCAGATACACTCGGAGAATTATTGACTGATACACTGAATAAAATCGGCACAGAAACGCTGATAATTGACCTCGGATCCACAAAGTCAAAACTATGCCAACTAGTTCATGATCATCCAAAGAGAGCTCAATATCTAGCATGTCATCCCATTGCAGGTACTGAATATTCTGGGCCAAAGGCAGCATTTGCAGATCTCCTCGATCGTAAAGTCATGATTCTTTGCGAGATGGAAAAAACAGATCTACACTTGAAAGAAAAGGCATACAAACTTTTTGACGCCTTGAATCTTAAATTGAGATTTATGGATCCAGCTGATCATGATCGCCACTTGGCTTTTGTCTCGCACTTATCGCATATCTCTTCATTTATGCTTGGAAAAACAGTCCTTCAAAAGATGGAAAATGATAAAAACATTTTTGATATGGCAGGTTCAGGTTTTGATTCCACAGTACGATTGGCGAAGTCAAGTCCTTCGATGTGGGCACCTATTCTCACTGAAAACAAAGAGAATATCGTAACTGCACTAGATGGATATATTGCAAATCTTTTGGATATCCGGACTAAAATTTCCGAAAGTAATGGCGCTGCGATTCATGCCGACATGACTGACATCAATAAGATTCGGGATATTTTGGATTTTGGGAAATAAAATTCCAAATAGCTAGTGATTCTATATTTCTCTATCAATTCAAAAACCACTTTCCAAAGGTGGTTTTTGAGTTTTAGGCTTAGTTGAATTTTTGTACTTTGGGTTAAAATCAACCCTGCCTATGAAATCGGCCCTATTGCTCTTACTTTTCTTTATTTCCATCAGATGTCTTGCCCAGCAAAAAGATTGGGAAGTTCTGAAAACCACCAATGAAGCCTCTCCTAGACATGAAAATTCATTTGTAGAGTTGGACGGAAAGTTTTATTCACTTGGAGGTCGTACCGATCATCCAGTTGAAGAGTTTGATCCCAAAACGACTACTTGGAAGCAACTGGCTGATGTGCCGATGAATTTTCACCACTTTCAAGCTTTGGCATTCAATGGAGAAATCTATGTCATTGGCGCATTTACAGGAGGCTATCCACATGAAAAACCAATTGAAAGCTTCCTGATTTTCAATCCAAAGACAAATACCTGGCGGGAAGGCCCAAAGATTCCTGCAGACAGACTTCGTGGTTCAGTAGGAGTATTTTCCAGAAAAGGGAAAATCTATCTGGTCTGCGGCATTCTTGACGGGCACTACGATGGACATGTGGCTTGGTTTGATGAATATGATCCAAAAACCAATTCTTGGAAAGTTCTTCCTGATGCACCAAGACCCAGAGATCACTTTGGTGCGGTGTTGGTCGGTGATCGAGCTTATGTCGCCGGAGGGAGAACTTCCCATGCCGCAATTGGGAAAGTATTGGACTTCACGATATCGGAAGTGGATTACTTTGATTTTGGCACCGGCACTTGGAATACAGAAGAAAATGGGCTTCCAACTCCAAAGGGTGGAAGTTCTTCAGTTGCCCACAATGGGTTTTTAGTAGTCATGAATGGGGAAAGCAAAAATCAAGAATTATCGCATTCCGAAGTTGAGGTACTCAACACCAAAACCGGTGAATGGTCAAATCTCCCATCGTTAAATCAAGGAAGACATGGCACAGGCTTAATTTACTATAATGGCAAAATATACGTAGCTAATGGATCGGCGAAGCGCGGCGGTGGACCAGAACTAAATGACATTGAAGTGCTGGAATGGAAGTAGCGGTATCTTTTTGGAGTTTTTAAGATTTACAGATTCTGATTTCCGGATTTTCAATAATTCTGGCTTCACTTTTGAACATTTAAATTTAAAATCAACTACTATTCTTATGAAACAAACCTTAACGTCCTTATTGATTTTATTGAGTTTTGCTGCTTTTGCCCAAGACGATCTAAAGATCCCACTAATAGAAATAGAAGGAGTTTCGGTTCGGAAAGTTCCTTCAGACGAAGCCATTTTCGCTATCAATCTGGAGGAAAAGTCTATGAAAGTAGTTTCTGCCGTAGAAATCTTAAATCGTAAAACCAAGAATCTTGCTGATGCGCTTAAGAAAGCCAAAATCAAAGATTACAAATTGATCGCTGACAATTACGCAGTAGATATCAATCGAATCTATAGAAGTGGGATTTCTAGGGACAGTGGCTATGTGGCGCGTCAGAGCTTACGAATCGTAACTACTAGCAAAAATGAAGATCTCCAGAAAATCGTAGAGTCCATTCAAGAAGCCGGAGACATGAGTTTCAACCTCTATTTCCAGGTAGCGGAATCCACCAAAAAGTCGCTCGAAGATGCTATGCTTATTGAAGCTTTAAAAAATGCAGAGAGCAGAGCAATGTTGATTGCCAACACATTTGGAATCAAAACAATCCGTGTGTACCGAGTATCCTTAGAGTCACCACAGCAATCCTATCCAAGAATGGAGATGATGAGATCTATGGCAGATGCTTCTTCAGAAGTCTTGATCGAAGCTGATGATCAGACTTTGATGCGGAAAGTTTATGTGAAGTACACCTATTAAATTATCTGATTAGCAGCAGTGATGCCAGTGAGCTCTTTTGCTTTGCTTGTGGCGGGATGACGGAAGTACCGGCATTGCTAGTGTTTACTATCAATTACTTGCTTTTGTTTTTGCTGGAGCAATTACTGATATACATATTGAACTATGTGATTGTCCTTTACTTTGCAATTAGGCTGAGCAGAAAGGAATATATTTGGTACATACTTGATAATTGGGCGTTTCGGTCCCTAACTCCAAGCGAGATTCCGGATGTCATTTTTAATGACTCTGGTATCTTTACTGCACTTGCACTTGGTACAGTCTGCCCATGAAGGGAATGAAACCAAATAAAAGTAAAAAGAAGAATAGGTAGGGTGATTTTGGGTTTCATTGGGTTGGTTAGGGCGTTAATAACATTCTTCTATTAAAATTATATATTTTAAGTATTATTTTATTAAGTGAAATCTTTCTTCAATTTATTTAATTAGAAACTCATCTATCTATTTGAAAATAGGTGTTTTAATATCTAATCGTTGTACAATTATTCCTGAATAAGTGAAGAATCCCTCTATTATAGAAACAAGCTCTTGCCTATATTTCAGGAAATATACTCATTGTATACATCAGTTTGATATGATATTATTACGCAGCCTTTGGTTCTCCTTTTTCAATTTCATCAGCTCATTATTAATCTAAATTATGTAAAGTGTCAACTCTTCAATTTTTTGCAATAGTTGATTATTAAATGAACCCAGATTCACTCCCTGTTCTTGCATTTCCATGGCCGATTGGATTTCAGGAAGTCTTTTGTGCTGATTGATATATTCCTCTAACTCGGGAAGGGAAAGCCGCTCGTAATCGGCTTCAAAAACAAAATCCGCTCCGCTTATATCTACTTTCACTTCACAAGCCCTTACAGTGCCGATTACATCTAGTTTGTGACTCGGGTTAGTCGTGCCAATTCCTACAAAACCATTTACACTTTCAATTAGCACTCTTCTCCAAGCTCCCCAAGTAGAGCTTTGTGGTAAGCCTGATCGATATGAAAATCCCGAATCATGTAATCCAAACTAATGATTTAAACCACCAGAATTATCAGACCATGGAGCTATGGTAAGCAATCCTCCGTAGTATTGTGATCCTGGAAGACTTACTATAGAGCTCTCTTTAAACTCAAACTTTACTTCTCTAGCATAACCCGAGGGCCCGGCATTTTGGCTACGAGTATCCAAAACAGAAACAGATAGAGTTTTTTTCATTTTAATTTGATTAGATGTTTTTCTTCATGGATAATTTATATCCCTTTCCTAAGTTTTGTCATATGATCAATTGGACTACGATTGATTTGCAATAGCTAGTTCATCTTCCAGTCGATTATTCCTTGAATAGTATTTACTGACGACGTAAATTAAGTTGCTATCAATTAAATAAGCCTCACAAAGTTTCTTGATTTTTGATTTCAGGGAGCTTTACCTTTTTTTTGAGCCATTCCTTTAATTATTATTCAATCCTCCCAAAACCACCATCTGAATCTAAAAAGGTTAGTTTTTCCTTGAGGCAATCATACTTAAACCGACTTTTTATACCCCCATCACTGACATAGCCAATTTCATTTTTTTTGAACTTTGTCCATAAATCCTTCTGATTTTCAATCCTGGAGGGGATAACGTTTACAATAAATTCTCCTGACTTTAACAGCATTGGAGTAATGACACAGTAGTACATCAATCCTTTCTTTTTAAACTCTTTTTTTACTTCTGATCTGGGTAAGTACTCTATTTTAAGATTCCCTATTTCTTGAGGGAACATAGTAATCATTGGTGTTGACTCAACCGTAACCTTGATAACTTCTGGAAAGTATTTTTCCACGTATCCACAAAACTCTATCAGTGCTTTATGATAAACATTTGTAGAATCTTGTCTTTCTGTATTATACATCGTTTGGCCCTTAGCCTCCATTACTAAACATAGGATGGCTATTAATATTATGTACCTCATTTTTTAATGCCTATAGTGGTGAATTTATTCAGTGGGAAGATAGCAACCCTTGGATTACCACCATTGTAAATCGTTACTCTGTTGTTTCCAGTCCCAAGTACGTAATGATTTCCATTCACATGATATACACTTCCCGGATTAGCTTGTGACTGGGCAGATGGAATATCTCCCATTCTTTGTCCCGTAGTTTTGTCAACAAAATCAGAAGGACTTTGATCAAATCCTCCTGCCGCATTAGTACCACTTGGATGAGTGTGGAAAGTTCCTTCGATCCTACTTAAGCTATTTGTAGCAGTTTCTCCACTAAATACGTCTACTGTAGCAACCGCATCTTGACCTGGAATTGCTACTTGACCCGGTTGGGCGTGAACCACTCTTTCTTTCCCGTTTGCATCCGTTCCAAACATTCCCCCTTCTTCATGGAAGCCGCCTTGTGTATCGCCTACTAAAGCATTTGGCGCAAGTGAGTTACTTACTGATATTCCCATTGCTTCCCTTATCATTGCGCTTGGTAAATTCACAGTAGAGTTGAGTGTCCCGGATTCTGTATGAGTTCCATTTTTTGTATTCTCATTCACTCTCTTAGCTTCTTTGTTATTTGTAACAATAGCAATATTTCCATCTACACCATTTTCATCTTCACCTATTTTTTTGCCTTGCTCATTAAAAAGTTCAGTAAACATTCCCGTAGGATCAATAAACTTTAATGGATTATTCATCACCCAACTGTAAGGAGACATGGGATAATAGGACTCACTTCCAGGATCAATTTGCAAAGTTCTACCAATCACAGGATTATACCCTCGGGCATGAAAATCGTAAAGATTCAGATTATTATCTTCAATCATTTCTTTACCTTGATAAAGGAACTTATTCAACTTGACCCCTGCATACTGATAGCCGAGTCCAGTCAGCTCCAAGCCCCAAGGTTCCCGATATCGCTTCGCTCATCGGGACAGGCTCCGTGGGTCTCCTGAACTAGTAATGATCCGGTACTGAGAATTCGGAAGTTGTCGAACCATACATCTTGGGATGTTTCATTTACTACAAACGTTTCAAGATAGCCATTCTTTTTGATCGCTAGCTTTTCGATCAATTCTTCGTGCGTATTTCGGGCCTTCTTACTCAACACGACTTTTCCCTGCTCGAATAGATTACTGTCGGAATCGTACAATGCATAGCTCATAGAAGCCTCTAGTGCCGGTTTGGTTTCTAGCTCAACGATCACATTGGCTATAGCAAATTCATTTGGAACGGCACTGAGGTTTTGGCCATATTCGCCCAACTTCTGGATGAATTTACGATCCATTCCAACACAGGCAAATGTCGCCGGACTTAGCCTGATTTTCTTCGGATCTACCCCCGATAGCCATCGGGGTTCCAAAGACTCCAATCTCTATACTATCTCCTTCTTGAATCTCCTATGACCTGGACGGCTCCAATATCCTTCCTCGATCTGCATTCAGCCAAGCTGTGGGGAAGGGAAGGATCGAGATGCAATTGGTCTAACCGTATTTGATATAATCTCATCACCTCAAGCAAATTACAAATTTGTATTTATATAAAGGTGTAGATACAATCTACGCCTAGCGGCTAGTACTACCCAAGTTTCTTATACTCCCAGAGAGGGAAATTTGCACAATAATTCTCCCTACTTTCTAATTAAATATCTATAAATAAATTCTTGTTCAAAATTATCATAAGCTACGCTATCATTTAATACATCAAAATATGTATCAATTAAATAAAGTCTATATAAATAAACTTCCTCTTCATTTCTTTTTAAAAGTAATTTAAATTTATTAACTTTTACAACTTTCCAATTTTTCATGTTAATATTTTCGAAATCTGAAATAAAAAGTGAATCCTTTCTGAGGTAATATTTCATGCTTATAGGGCCAATTGATTCATGATTAAACACCCATTCATTCTCATTAATATACACCTCAGAATAAGTTGAATCATCTTGAATATACCACCAACTACCTATAATTTGATTTGAACTAATTTTATTAGAACAGCCTATCGGAAATAGGATACATAAAACTAAAAACATTCTCATTTTCATAAACCCATTCCATTAAATATCGTATTTGAAAAATTAACGAATACATTCCAATCGCTAAATCGAAGAGTTCCAATAACACTTTTTCTTTCATCAAAGAATCCTCTTAATCTCAAACCATAGGGATTCGATAATTTTTGTTTATTTAACGGACTAAAATGTGGGAAATTTGACTCTTCTAAATTATTTCTTGAGAACCCGAATTCACTACCCCTAGCTCTTCCTGCTGCATAAAAAACAAATCTATTAAATGTTATATTAGTGCCAGTATAAATGTCCAAGGAGGTATTATTTAGGTTACCAGAGTGATAATATCCCTCACTTAGTTTATCCCTTCTTTTTTTAAAACTATCGAAAAAACTAAAATCTAAGAAATCACTCAAATTATCTCCTGCTTTAGCATTCGCAAACATATTTGCTAAAGCTTGTAGTCCATCCTGGTCATTTCTCGGCCCTCGTTTAGTCGTAACTGAAATATTGCTACCATCCTCAAAATCCACTGAAACAGTCTGCGATGGAATAATCGCTCGACCTTCCTTATCATAAGTGCCTCCTGAATAAAATACATTACCACTCTCGATCAACTCCCCATATCCACCTTTCACATATTCAAACATCCCTGTTGGATCGGTGTACTTCAATGGATTGTTAAATCCATAGCGATAAGGTGTCCAATCAGGTGCTAAGTCCGCCATCGGATCCACAACACCCCATCTCCCTATACTCGCATCATACATCCTCGCCCCGTAATCATAGTACTGAAGACCATTATCCTCAATCAGCTCCTTACCATTGTAGAGATACTTATTCACCTTAACCCCTTCATACTGATAGCCGAGTCCTGTCAGTTCCAAGCCCCAAGTCTTCCCGATATCGCTTCGCTCATCGGGACAGGCTCCGTGGGTCTCTTGAACCAGCAATGATCCGGTACTTAATATTCGGAAGTTGTCGAACCATACATCTTGGGATGTTTCATTCACTACAAACGTTTCAAGATAGCCATTCTTTTTGATCGCTAGCTTTTCGATCAATTCCTCGTGCGTATACAGGGCCTTCTTACTCAGCACGACTTTCCCTGCTCGTATAGATTACTATTCGAATCGTACAAGTTATAGCCCATATGAGCCTCTGGTGCCGGTTTGGTTTCTAGCTCGGAGATCACATTGGCTTAAGCAAATTCATTTGGCGCGGCACTGAGGTTTTGGCCATATTCGCCCAACTTCTGGATGAGTTTACGATCCATTCCAACACGGGCAGATGTCGCCGGACTTAGCCTGATTTTCTTCGGATCCACATAT
>Ga0209390_10005018_pt1 | contig 19223 bp, 19 predicted proteins | sample BON01_FD_187212 | JGI IMG/M metagenome (GOLD analysis project Ga0209390, IMG submission 187212) | Freshwater microbial communities from Lake Bonney liftoff mats and glacier meltwater in Antarctica - BON-01 (SPAdes) (version 2) | ecosystem: Environmental > Aquatic > Freshwater > Ice > Glacier...
CAAGACATCCTCTTCCATGTTCATAAAGTATGCGAATTCGTTGTCGATAATCCAGTCGAGGAGTAGGATGCTTTGAATCACAGTAGATTCCCCGACCTTCATCCCACGCTGGCCCACACATCTCAGTTCATACATGCGGTTGATGCTTTGCATTTTCGAGATACAGTTGTGTCGTCTGATACGTGATAACTCGCAGAGAGGCACCCTTTTTTTGTTCACAGACATGCTGTATGCATACATCCTGCCCATTGTTTGCCTACATCGCTCTGCACGGGCTGTTTCGCCCTTGTCCACCAAGTCAGTGTGTGGATTGCAAGAAACTGCTGGGGGATGTCGAGAAAAAGCTGTGCGTCCAACGTACTCTCTTACATACATGGGTTTCACCATCCTCTTTCGATGTCGTCTGTGTCTCCAAATAATTTTAAGCATGGATGATATATAGAAAACTCCCTATGCTACAAGCAGCAGCGAGTAATTATAGTTCTGTCACACTCAGGGCCTTGAGCAGACATTCAAATTCAGGCAAAAACACCAACCACCAACACACACATAAATCATTCGATCTGTCAACGTTTATTTGGAATAATACGACAAACTGTCAAAAATCATGCATGCTGAACAATTCGAGCTTTCTACAAACGTCTGGCAAGACTCACTGTCCTGAGGAAAGCTATTCGAATCGTCCATGGCCATGTCGAAAAAATCTTGGAAATCGTCGTCTGTCCCTCGCCGTAGGAATTTACGAGTGATATACTAACGAGGGTATCACAATCGTGTCCGTGGATTGGCAAAGTCGGGTTTTGCTGCATTCCCTGCACGCAGCTACGACAGGATAGCTGATTCGGAGTAAAATACTTTGGAGATGATACCTGAATTCCTGATACAAGCTTGGCATTTCTGACAAGGAGACGAGTTTGCTAGCGAACCGTTGTCAAGGACACGCAAGACATACAAATGCAGCGAGCGTGTATTGGATTGGGCGTTTTTGCAACGCATTCGCAGATTTCTGAGAGCCGATTCCTCTGCATGAATACTGTACTTGTTGTGCAGATGTTTGACCCGCTGATTGTACCCTACTGCGACGATTCGATTGCCATTCGTGATGACTGCTCCATGGCGCATTTTCATGTTGGATTTCAGCGCTGCTGCGATGCCAGTGGAAATGACCCTGGCCAGTTTCTTTTTGTGCGTGCTTTGAACAAACGCCGTGTACGAACACGGCGGCTGAAAGCAGCACTCGCTTTGCTTGTGCACGCGGCACATTTTGGCCCGTTCTCCACCTATCTTCTTCTTTGTGTAATATACCCAATGAGCCGTTTTTAAACACATCTTACATCTTGCTCTGAAAAAATTTTTTATTGATAACATTATTTCAATACGTCTGAGATTAGCAAGGAAATCATGTGTTTGGTGACATCTAAAGTGAACCAATGGTCAGTGATGTGCGTGTGTGTAGGTGTGTGCGTGCTAGCTTGTTTGTGACCGTTTCTGCAACTTTGTCTGTATTGTAGACAGTCTATTGTACTCCCCTAATCTACCAAATCACTCTCTTCATCAACCCATTTCTGGTACTCAGTGAAGATTGCAAGGTTGGGGCGCGCCTTGATCTCGGCGAGGGAAGTCAAGTGTTCCAAACCTGTTTTCCCATTTAAATCTTGTAGACAATAATTGCGATGAATGTAGAGTCTGTCCTCCATGTGTTCGAATTTCACTTTGGTAGCACGCATTTACATCCCTCTCTTAGGGTGCCTACCACAGTCACGGACGTTTCTCGCAATCTCGCAATCTTTGGCCACATATGCGATTTGGTGTGTGTGTGCATGTATGTATGGACCATGAGTGTGTTTTCATTAAGCAGAAGTGCGATCTTTGACGTGTGAAAGCATCTGAATGTGCGATTTGGTGTGTGTGTGCATGTATGTATGGACCATGAGTGTGTTTTCATTAAGCAGAAGTGCGATCTTTGACGTGTGAAAGCATCTGAATGTCCTTGATTGAAATGGTTTTGCGCTTCGCGTGTTTGGCGTGCTTATTAGCCTCTCGGAACGACTCGACCATGTAGTCTTCACAGGCCTCCTGGAGTGCCTCCATAGCTTGTTTCTTGAACATGATGGGGCCGTCGTGGATGTCCGCCGCAATTTCCCTGACCAACTTGCGAAAAGGCGCCTTTCGCAGTAGAAGCTCGGTGCTAGTCTGCAGCTTTTTAATAACTCGGGTCACCACCGTACCCGTCTTGAACTTGTACTTTCGCTTTTTTGGCACGACACCCCCCTCTGCAGTGGTATTTTCAACGTGAACGAGTGGCATGCTTCTGTGTGGAACAATTGGATAGCACGAATCGCTTTTGCGAGTGCTACTTGTAGACAAACAGTCCGTGTTGCCTGAATCTACGCGTCTATTCTTTTTTTAGTGTGTGTATACATGTCATTCAACGAACAAGGCATAGTTGCACACATAACGACTAGGATCCATCGGAAAACACGGTTTCGATGCTTGAAATGACGCAATATTCATCAAATGGTCAAGACAGCAACGTCTGCCAACAATATATAGTTTGAATGCACTCCCCTAGAAATGAAACATGAAAGCAGTTGAGAGACTAGATCTGCGCAACGTGACTGAGCATGTGTTTTGGGTCTGAGATGATTTGAATGTATATTGGTGTTGCGGAAGTATATCACCTACACCCACGCAGCATCTCGCGATTTGTAAGAAATGCCGACGCATGATGTCAAGAAAATACCGGACAAGCTCACAGATTCCCAGAAGAAGCAAAACAAACAAAAAAATAAATCAAAAGCAAATCCGGACCTGGCAGAAAGGAACAAGAAGAAAAATGACGCATGTCGAGAACGCAGAGCTGAGGCGGGTTCTAGCAAGGCGTTTTCATGAGAATTGTGCAACCATGATTCGATGAAGCAGAATCAGGGTCTCATTCTCCTTTGTTTCCAATAAATTTCGGTCCAAAAATGCAACATGACTCTAAATGAAAGAAAGGACTCTAATAGGCATGTCATTTTGGTTCTGTATAAAGCTCCACAGCGAATTCGTGTGATATATATACACGAAACTTAAGCCAAAACGCAAATCAGATCTGTGAATCTTTTTTTTGCACTCAAGTTCCAAAAATTCTCTCTTTTTCCAAAACCCCATCGTTTGCTCCCTCATTATTCTCCCTCTATTCTTGTGTATTCTGAGTGGAAATGGTCGCACTTCTGCACGTCCGGAACGATGATGTCGTCTTCGCAGAAAATCTCACGAATTGTTCGTCCAGCATTCGCCATGACGAAGATGACGAGTCTTATAGTGGCATGACCAAAGCAGCGAGAGATTTCCTCAAAAAAAAGTTTGGAAGCATATCACGCTTCTACTCGGGAATCGTCAGCGCTGACTCCACAAATGTGAACGGATTCTCACGAATTGTCAACCTTCGCAAAGCGCTTGCCGCCCTGGATCGTGGTGGATGGGAACGATCCTATCACCAGCGCATCTTCCACGTATGTATTCTCCATTCCGTGTTACAATCTGTCACCACTCTCTACAAACACAAGCATCTGCTGATTTCCTTGCTGGATTTTCAAGACTTTCGTTCTTCATCAAGTCTCTCATTTCCTATGAAGATAATTCTTCGAGATCTTGCAAAGATTATACTGCTTGCGCTCAGAAATATCAAAATCATAAATCTGCATGCAATCATATGAAATGTGCGATAATATGGCACAATTTGTCCTAAAATCGCCCGTTTTTGTAAATGTATATTTTCACTGGAGAGGCCAATTTTCAGGGTCTTGATTATTAACCAAGTCTCAGATCCCCTGTGAAGATAATTCTTACGGATCTTGCAAAGATTCTACTCCTTGTTCTCGTAAATACCAAAAATCAGAAAATCACCAAAAATCGTGCAAAATGTACAATAATGTGATATAATTTGCCACAAATACACCATTTTTGCAAAATACACATTCCCATTGCTTATGCTCAGAAATACGAAATTCAGAAAAACGTCAATATCCACACAAAAATACGCTATAATGTGGTATAATTTGCCTCAAATCGCCCGTTTTCGGAAACCTAAATATATTTCCACGGTTTGTGTTCAAAAATACGGAATTCACAAAACCTATAAATCACACGAAATATGCCCGAAATCACACGAAATGTGGCATAATATGCTATGAATCGCCCGTTTTTCCAAAAGTCATATTTTCACTTCGAGATATCGGTGTTTGCAGGGCCTTGATTTTTGATCTGGTCTCAATTTTTTTGTAAAAATGTTTCTGGAAGATCCTGCAAAGCTTCTATTGCTTGTGCTCAAAAATACCAAAACTAGAAAATGGCAGAAAATATACAAATCTACCACAAATCAGACACATTTCGCCATGGAATCGTGCATTTTGGACTTTTACATTTTCACTTGAGTTTTGATTTTCCCCGGGCCTTGATTTTTTCATCAAGTCTCAGATTTTTGTGAATATATTTCCCGAGGATCTTGCAAAGCTTCTATTGTTTGTGAACATAAACACAGAAATCTGAAAATGGGTCAATTCCACCGAAATCTAAGGAAATATACCAGTAAATTACCAGAATATTGTGAATTTCAACAATATTCTTATTTGAATACACATTTGTGAGAAACGAAATGACAGTTGTGAGTGTTGAAATTGAATGCAGGAATCATTTCTGAACTCAGTGGTGCGCGTTCTCTTCAAGACAGACCCTCCCGGCTTTTTTGAGCGTTCTTATCCTCGTCTACTCGAGATGAATACCTGGCAAAGCATCAACCAAGAAATTTTGTGCGTTTGTGCTTGAGACAATGCGAAATGAATGCCTGCTACAGGAGAATAATCGACTGAAATATGCTGCACAGACTCTGATTATGCAAACATCACAGGATTTCTACCCCGCGCCGATTCGGAAAAACAATCTCTGTCTGCCTCTTTGTGGCAGCTATCATCTTCGCCTGTCCAAACGTGGAAATATCAATCTACAGTACATGTAAGTCGAGATGGATCTATGAGATTGAACATTTATTAGCAAAACTCGTGCTTATTGGAAGTTCTCACGCCGGCGCGCGCCTTGGTCAAAACACGCTCTTCTTCTGTGTACATACATGGTATCTGTGACTTTGCTACTCTGGTCTCGATGTATTTTATGTGTGTGTGCCAGGTAAACGAATCAGTCAGAAGCTGTTGCGCAACTGCACCAAATTCCTGTCGATAATTCATGATGTCTTGAAGATTGCACCCATGGAGTTTATTCGACAGAGTGCTGACGAGATTGAAATTCGCGGGCCCGAGTCGAAATACGACACGAGAAAGCTTAATTCTTATCCTTCCAAGGTTGGGTTTTTCACAACTATGATGTGGTTATTGCCTTTTTTCAGTATTTGCACGCCGGCTGTCATTTTGTGTCCAATTTACTGCTTTCAGATTTTATTTTTCACGATACTCTTAATATGTGAGGTCAATGTTTTGCTGTAAATATGGCAATGGGTATATAATGTAAGAAACTACCATAAACGTGCTGCAAGTTCCTCTTGGACGCAGACACATTTTATTTTCAATGTGTTTGGCAAAGTTCAACCCCCAACAGAGTCAGTGGTATGTAGACTCAGAAACTACGACAGAAGTTGAAGCAGACACGGTTGATATCGAATTTGCATTTGAGACCCCAAACACCATCATTGTCCTGGACGATATTTTCAAATTCCATGTGATACAATCACCTACTGCAGAGCATTGCAAAGAGATTGATGATCAAGTGCAAAAAATCCGCGCTCTCCACCTGCATCAAGTGCTGCATATCGTGCCTTTGGGTGTCTCTACACGCGATTTCGCTTGTGGCGAATCCCAGCAGAACGCTTTGGATTTCTGGTTGTCTTGTGAGAAACCTGGCAACGGGCACGAGAAATCTGATTTTTGGGTGAGCCAATATTACCAGCGCTCGTACTGGCAAGAAGGTCTTCAAACTTACACTTCAGAGCCTTGTACAGGGGTGGTCGGGAACCGTGTAGTACTATGTATCGAGCTATATTTCAACCTCAGCAATGTGATTTTGTATCGCGACATTATGACGAGTCTTGACAAAACATTACAAGAAACACTTTGTTGTTTCAATGATGTGCAGAAATTCGAAGCACATATTTCGTACAAGTATATACAATACTGTGTGCAGGATGGATGGTACTGGAAGCCTCTGGATCAAGAATTGCTTTCCATGACTTTTAGAGACCTCTTATCGCAACCGTGTATCCTGAATTCCAACGAGGTCGATTTTTTTCGACTTTCCCCGGCTGGAGTGTGTGAAAGCAGTGTATGTGGTGTGTTGGAATGTATTGCAAATTAACCGCTGCGGACACAGTAAGATCGCCAGCTCACGTAATGCCACTTCTTCTCAAGCCCACTGTCTCGATCCTCGCTGGGATTCTGAAAGAGACGTGGCATTTAGTCTGCACGCATTCAATAGGGTTGTCATTTTCCCAGTCGCTGAGGAAGACCTCGCGAAGGTGTAGAGCAGAAGCAGCACCTTGTTTTGTGTCCTGCGGGTGATAGAGCCACTGCCCACGAAAGCACATGACTTGTTATTTTTAGAATCGCGTCATAATTTGTGTCGATTAAAGTGGACTGGAATGGAAATCAAGGGCTCAGTCTCGTGAATCCTGACAAGCCCGAAGGCCGAACGTGCACCGCTGGTCTTGGCCTCTTCTTCGAGTCCTTCTTGTGAAAGCAGTTATCAATTGTCGAAGATGGCAGGAAATATTATGAATCTACACAGGAGCCTCTTTATAATGGCAATTTCGCTGTGGATCTCATATTCATACTTGACGACGCATTTCACCTTCCGGATTCCAGGGTCCTCGGTGATCGCAGGCGTAATCACGGGTCTTGTGTGGCTGTATAATCGTGATGGCTACAGCCCGTTGGAAAACAGCAAAGTGGAACCCCACAACGAGAGTCGGGTAGTGAATATGAAGCTGAACTATCTGGATTATTCACCTCGTGCCCTCATCCTCACCGTGATCTTGCCTGTTGCTGTAATTTACATTTCGAGTCCTGGCTCGTCGTAATCAGAAATGCTATGTGATTATCATTGTTGCATTGAAACCAACAATCGAGCCCATGTGCTTGACTCTGAAGACTGAGAACACGACAATGAACAGGCATAGCAAGTCAAAACTTGATCCCATTAAAATATCTGACAAGGTGTCATTAGTTGTTATTTTGTGCTGATTTCCATGCAAATAAAAAACATAAAGTGGCATTGTTGGACAGGTTTATTTTACCTCGATTACATCTGCCCCAACAGTATATAAGACGAGTCATTGTATGATGGATCGTTATCATGTCTTTCATGGCAAAGGATAATCAGACTCGCGGTCCCTTTGATCATATTGTATCAGCCCCCGCTCCCGTGAGTGGTGGTGGACATATGCCTGGGCAATATGTGCATTACTACCCTGGAACACAACAACCCCATGCATACTCGCAGCAGGTGCAAGGTGCCACACATTATGGGCCCCAAACCATGTTATTCCCCCCACTATCGAACCCAGCGGGAATGAGTACTATGCATCCAGGTTGTCACTGTCCACAACAACACATGGATTACCATGAGCAGCAGCACTATGCACCAAATACTCCCGGTTTGGCAGTTTGCTCGCATTGTCATGGGTGCAAGAAGCCGAAAGGCCACAATAGTTCGTCGCATAAAAACATCTGAGTCCGCGATGATTTTCAGTATGGACAGAAACATAGTATATGTTCAAGTGTTTGATTCAAACACCTAGACCCGATGACGCAATACAGTAGCAAAAATTTCATACAGGAAGCTGAGGATTACATTGCAACAATACGCAACAATACCAATACACTGACAAAACACGAACAAATCCGCGATCTGGTGATATTGGCACATCACATCATGGCCGGACAAAACACAGAGTCTGTCTCGGGCGTCGGGAAATCCAATGCTGTGTTGAATTCGATACTGAGCACGTCTGAGAACCTAAAGAACCTCGCGAAACTGGCCTTGCAGGGCGCAGATGCCGTCAAAAGTTCGGAGCCCCAGAATAGCAGTTCTGAAACTCCAGGACAGCCGATGTGCGCGTTACAGAAGAACGACTTGCATCAGTCGGTCGCACACGGTGCAGAACTGACTCACACGAGTCTCAACCTTACTTCGAACCCACGGAACCGAAACAATAATAGCGGGAATGGTCACGGAAACGAGGAAATCGCAGACATCTCGTGGGATATCATCCAGGACACACATGTGAAATTCGGTGACATTGTGGGCTGCGAGGACGCCATCGAACGTATCAAGGAGTCGGTGGTGCTGCCAGTCCGATTCCCTCGATTGTTTGGTCGCTTGAAAGCAAAGCGCAGCCACGGAATCATGTTATACGGCCCTCCAGGGACTGGAAAGTCCATGATTGCACGAGCGACTGCCTCGGACGTCCAAGCCAATTTCTTCAATGCGTCGTGTGCCGACCTCACCTCGCGATGGGTGGGGGGCAGCGAAAAAAAATTGCAATCCCTCTTTCGAACAGCGCTGCACCACGTTCCGGCCATCATTTTCTTCGACGAAATCGACTCCATCGCGTGCAGGCGAGAGGATGGAGGGTCGATTGCAGACCAACGTCTCACCAATCAACTCCTCGTCGAGCTCGACGAGATTTACCTCAATCAGAGCGAAATATTCGTAATAGCCGCCACCAACCTCCCCTGGCAGATTGATTTGGCAGTGATGCGTCGTTTTCCCCACATGGTCTACATCCCACTCCCCGACACAGATAACCGCAAGCGAATGTTTCGTGCTGCATTTGGCCACGACACATGCTCTGACCACCAAATCGAGCAACTCGCAGACTTGTCGGACCTCATGTCTGGATCCGACATTGCCAATATTATCAACAATGTCCAATTCGATCCTGTACGCACACTATGCGCCTGCACACACTTTTTGCTGAAAACAACCACACACACGCCTCCTGACACCGAACTCCAGACATCACCCGAAACACAGAATGCAATCCCCCCCCCCGTTCAAACCATTTCCGCACTCACACCAGACCAGGCTCGCGTCTTCCAGTCAAACACCCCGGACAATCCCATCCCTGTGCCTGAAAACACCTCCCTCCAACTGCTTTGCGCTTCCCTGCAGGAGATCGTCACTTTGCACGGAGAAGAATGCATTGATATTCCTCACATTGATTTTTTGAGCATTCAAACAAATTTGTCGAAAGCCTCTCCTTCCGTCTCACGAGAATATCTACAACAGTATAAACAATTTCAGGACAAAACATAGACACCAGATGTCTGAATTTTAATTCTCTTTATTCAAAATCACGGCAAAAATAAACTAAAATGCCACAACTATTGGGTTTTCCTCTTCTTTTTCCCCTCACCCCCAAAACTCTTGAATTGAATCACCAACTCGTCCTGGATCCTTTTCTGATCGCTATTGATCTTCATGATTTTTTTCTGAGTTTCAATGTTATCAGACATATAACCTTCCAAATCCTTGTACTTTTTTTTGGTCTTTTCCATGTTTTGCTGCATTTCTCTCAACTTGTCTATGGCCCGCTCCTCTGTCAATTTCATTTTCCCTTCCAATAGTTCCAGATCCGTCTCGAAGGAATCACCCTCATTCATCCTCTTTACCATAAAACTGTGCATCTTGTCGACCTCATCGCTCTTGTGCTTGATGCTCTGCTCTGAATTTTGCAAAGTTACGTACTTTGCTTCCATATTAGTCATCTTCTCCGATATCAACCTGTTTTCCTCTTTTTGTGTGAGGGCCAGCGACAAACTGTTCGACTCGTTGTCCATTAAAAGCGTCTTATTTTTCTCACTTTCCGCTTCGAGCCGTGTATTTTCCGTTTTCAACCTTTTGATCGTCACTTCCTGTTTCTCAATCTCCCCCTGAAGCCTCTTCTGACCTTTTGTCGAAGAAGCCTCGTTCTCCTTACAAACACTAGAAAAATCGTTTTGGAAACGACGCATCAAGTCTAACAAAGTACTTTCACTGGAATTTCTGGTATCTCCCGTCAAAATGTCACCTTCGAGTGCAATTTCAGATGCTCCACTCGACACTCCAACACTAATTACTGCTGAGTTGTCGTTTTCAGTTACAACAGGGGGGTTACGGTTCACACTAGACATGCTCGCGTGCCGGTGTGCGCGCGAGACGATTCTTTCTCTATATATGGGCAATGCATCGGGAGAAAATTGAAATTTCCCAAAATAGAACAAAAAAATAAGCCATGTCTTTTCCGCGCGCGAAAATTGGCCGTGTCGAGACAAGCCAAGTTCTATGCTATTCTGAAAGAAAAGCACTCCTGATTGGAAAAGGCATCTGGTCTCTGTCAACAAATTGAATCAGATATGAAAAGACAGAGAAATATAACTCGAAAATTACAGACTAGTCTTCGTGTTCAAGAGAATCCAATAAAATACCTGATAAATGGTCTGGAAACGACATACCTCTCTCTGTTTGCAATTTTGTGTGAGACTTGTGAATTTATGTCGCTGAGTTGCTGATTCCAAATATACTACAAAAATGAAAATCTTCAAAATATGGCTAGAAGTGACATAAAATCGTCCAAATATGACAAAATCGGGCGTTTTTCGCGATTCTATATTGGCTTCAGATCAAAAATTCGAAATTGCCAAAAACACGAGAAAATACCCGAAAATTGACGATAATCGGCACATTTTGCATAGATTGAGTTTTTTTATTTTGGATTCAGACAAAACGTTAAAATCTCCCCAAATTGTGATATTTTGAATGAAAATTGAAAAAATCAGACCGAATATGGGAATTTCCTGACTTTTTCAGTTTTGGCTAAAGAGCTGTGGATTTATCCGAGCTGAGATTTTTTCACAAGTCTCAGATTGCTTGCAACATGTTTTGGTTTGAGATCCCACAGAGCACCTTGACTTATTCTAAATACACCAAAGTTGGGAATGCCTCGAAAACATTAAAATTTATACCATAACCACATAGAAATGGCCAAATTCATGTGTTTTTTTATGTTTCAGTTTTTGGCTAAAGAGCTGTGGATTTATCCGAGCTGAGATTTTTTGACAAATCTCAGATGGCTTGCAACATGTTTTGGTTTGAGATCCCGTAGAACTTGTCTTATTCTAAATACACCAAAAATTGGAATCCACAAAAAAGACACTAAATTGTATATAAACAGACGAAATGTCGTCGGAATTGTATATTTTAGGGGGTTTATTGTCCGTGTATTAACTGTGCATTCATATGAAGGGAGATTTTTCACAGGTATCGTCGTGGTTGAAAATATTGGTTATTCATGGGTATGATTTCCTGTTTCTTGAAGATTGAATCATCTCGCAGTGCATCTAATTATCAGGTACACGAGGGAAAAAAAACACACTCCGGTCGCTGGTGCGATGTACTGCATATTGAGAATGAAATTGGTACAGACGGGATCGGTGAAATAACACGAATTGCGGATCCGAGTTGCTACCTCGGATTTTTCCTCACAAACGCGAAGAGATGCTTTGTCCTTCGGTGTTTCGCATACATCATTGCTGATTTCACGCATCCAGTCGCACCACAACAGAGGCAAGACATAAGCACTATTCGCGGACTGACAATCAAGGTCTGTCCGACACGAGTTAATTTGTTGCATTGCTGCAAATATGATCTGATTCGCGTGCTTACAGTCTGGGACAGGTTTTTTCTGGACATTGCTGCATATCAGATTGTGGTAGACTTTTTCACACGCTGCTATCGAAACAGTGGCATTAAAGAGGTTTAAGTGCACGTCTCCAAAGGAAATTAGCATACATGGAGCATCTGTGACACAAATATTTTTCCGGATGATAGGCACGCTAGGACTGTGATTAATATGGTGAACATCAATTCCAAAAATCTGTTTGATGCGGAAAGGCTCTGACATTAAACACCTCATATCATTTGTATTCTGGGGCTGTGCACTTGTTCGCAGCAAAAATAACACAAACATCGTCGACATGACCAAAAAAGCGCGCTGCGCTTGCATCTTTGTATGTAAAACATGGGTTGTAGTACGTATATATATGTGGCGACTAACACCCTAGTGTCTCGGTGTCGATATTCGTTTATCGGGGACGTTTTGAGGTGGAGCATGTGCGAAATACTACAATCGTGCGAAAACCTACACATGCATCGAGATATTCACGTGATTTCATTTTCGGTGATTCTTCTTTCGTTCCTCCTGATTTTCATCGCACTACAACACATTGATGTCTTCTTCGGGTCTTATTGCTCCTATGCTTCCATCCCCGACCACGATGAATAAAAGCGTGTCTTGAATTTCGGATCGCATGCAATGAACGACGGCAGCGGTGGATCCCGAGGAAGCCAGAGTGAGGAAAAAGCATGAACTAATCCGTTCGCACTTGGTCATTGTCGTAAGGAAAAAGCAATCCAAAAACCATGTGAGGGAAAGGGAGCGAGAATTATTTTTATATAAGTGCTGTCTGTAGCAATCTCTGAAGGCGACTGTTTTCTCTTCAAGAGGCGTCTTGGACATGAATCAATTGAAAAATATCGCAGAAGATTATTGCAAGATACTAATTGCACTGGAAAAGGCAGTGGCTGCTTGTGACCAGCAAACTGAAGAATACAAAGTCCGTCTTACAGCCTACGAAACGCTAGCATCTGACCGTGCTGAGCGTCTCTTGGGGGCAAAGACACGTTCTGCGCACCACCGACAAAGAAAAACTGAACATAATATCGTGCGTAATCCAAATATCATATCACTGCAAATATTATTCCAAGACATGTCTCCCTCACAACAACAAGATGCATACGAGAAGCTGCTTGATCAAGTTTCTATACTCACGTCAATGCTCGGGGGTTCTAGTGAATCTCAAGCAATTGGTCAGTATGTAGTCGATGATCAAAAAAACGAATATAGACATAATACCTTGCCCGACATCACAGAAGAAGAAGAATCTGAAGCAATAGTACAAGAGCTCGAAGCAGGACAACGCTGCCTAAAATACACAGACAACACAGACAACCAACGCATAACAGTGGCTGTGAAAAAGAATCTCAATCATTGTCCTCGAAAAGGCCTTGGACGTATTCTCAGAATCTGGCCGTCTACTGCGGCGGAGAAGACAGTTTCTTGTGTGCATAAATTCTCTTTCGACTCAACGCTGCGATGCATCGATGGTAATATTTGGGGTTTCCAAAAATGTTGTGTGTGTATGCGAACATTCCACTCGCCAATCTGTGATTTGCTTAAACTGCAATCCTACGACGACGCATTTGCTGTGGAAAAAAACACGAATCCAGCTCCGATTCCGATGCTAAAAGGCTTCAAATTATTTACAAAAGTGAAAAGTTACATGAAAAGATGAAACCGGCCACAACCCCCAGCACTACACGAATTTTCACAAGAAATGCAAAAACTGGCTTCCTGCTGAGGTGCATCACTTTCGACAGAGTCTGGCACGCAGAACTTCAATAGTTTACATGTAAATGCATATTTTTGTAGTATTTCTTGTCACCTCTTTGTGGAACACTCGCGACACATGGTTAAAATAAATTTTGCTTTTATTACAATCATTTCCGAAAAATCGCTACATCTACCCACTTTCCCTGGACTATACGCTGCGTTTCCTTTTATTGTTAAACCAGTTTCTGACTTGAATGTTTTGCAGTCCGATTTTCAAAGATAATTCCACAAACCTCTGAGAATTCGGTTTTTCGTTTTGTTTCTCAGTAAACTCTTCTTCCATATACTTCACCTGCCTTTTGGTAAAATTACGACCACTCTTCTTTCCCAGTCGAACCTTACTTTGACACTCTGCAACTTTTTCCTCTGATATTCCATCAACATCAACACCCTCTATCAGACATCCATTTTCTAACCGTGAAGTGACATTTATGCCGTCCGAATCATTTTCTTTTCTAAATATGTCCTCCTTTCTCTTAATCTCACAACACTTCATTATGTCCTCATAGTATTTGTCTTCAGAGTCCTCAATTCCATCTTCATTCAACATATCATTGTCAAATATTTCATCAATACTCAATGGAACCATCTCAGACGCAAAGGCTTCCTTTTCTGCCATGATAACTTCAAAGTCCGCTAGAGGTTCAAGAAACCTGCAGTCATTCTTGGCAAAGGTAAAGACCTCCTTCAAAAAGATCTTCGGGAACACAATCGCCTCCTCACTCCACTGAAATGACGGAATACTGCCAGTGCAACACTCTTCTCTTTTGTCGTCCATTACAATCCATGAAGCCTTCTGAAAATTGTCGTCGGGGATATCGACATGGCCTAGTGAGGGCAATAAAATCAGTGGCTGCAGCTCATAGTCTTCAAAATCCGCGGTCGACATGTGCCCTGTTTGTGCGCAGTGATTTTGCCACGTCGATTAAATGCCCCGAATTCGTGGAAATTTTCGGAAATAGAACAGTTTTTATATTCTCAGTTTCACACAGGGTATTCTATGGTGTCCCGACAAAAAGGCATTGCCTGGTAAACCACTACATGATGCGTGTTAGAAATATCATGCTTCTTTGTCGAATCATAAGAATGGCACCACCCGAAATACACGATGGCGATAACACCACCAAAAACAATCACAATCACCATGATGATCACAGGAGTGCTGCTTTCTGTGTTATTGATGGGTTTCTTGTCGCTCGCTGCAGAAACAGGGTGCACGCTTCCGTCTGGGTCGAAAACGGCCGAGTCGAAAGAGATATGAAAGATTTGTGTCTGCTTCGTGTCGTGTAGCATGATTCTGGTGATTCCGGCAGCGGTCAGTTGCCGTGATGCAGTCATGTGCACCGTGTTGGTGCTCTCAGAAAACAAGATGATTTCCACGTCCAGCAGCAATAATGTATCGGAATCTCCAGACATCAATCTCCGCGAAGCTTTTTGTTCTCCACACGAAGTGGGTTGCGAAGGCGCCAATGCCATAGCTCTGCATCGAACAATGCCGTTATTCGACGAGTTGCGAAAGCCATCCTCCAGAAGAAGATCGATTGCTCGCAGGTTGGCTGTTTCGTTCTCAAAGCAGTAGGCACGTGCTGAAAATCCGACGGAAATCGTACACATTCGCATGTGAAGATCGGCTTGCAGGGAGTTCATCGAAAATGCAATCAAATTGTCGTAATTGTTAGTGTTGTTATAACTCCGTACAAAAAGAGACGCAGCTCGTGTTTCCAGCGAATTTTCTTCACCGACTTCAGCATTGCTTTTCAGACCCAACAGTCGTCTGTGAGCTACTGCAGGAACTGTGTCTCGTTGCAGGTACAATGTTGCTCTGAGAACACTGATGTATTGATTTACTTTCACCTCCGTCCACGATTGCGCTAAATAACCCAGCGTATTCTCTAGTCGACGTCGTATTGGGGCTGTCGGATCTGACAACTGCAAACACAAATTTTGTACATGTCTTTTTTGATAAGCAGAGTTTTGTGTTTCGATTGAGAGTAATAAAACCAACGCTTGTTCTGGCACTGAGTCAACATTGCTGGTGTTTACTGGCAAGACTTTGATTTCTTCCGAATTTACTCCAGTCAGTAGCGAAACAATTCTACGTAACTGTTGTGCGCGAGAAAATAGTTCTGCTGTGCCAAAAAAACGCATGTCCACTGACATTCGCAATTCGATTTGTATAACAAAGTCGTCTTCTCTTGCCTGTCGTACTCCTTTTTCCATCAAGATGTTCGCTGCCATGATGGATACAGAATGCTGACATACATGACATTACACCCCGGCATTACATACATAGAGTCAATATACATAAAGTCAATAGCCCTAATATATGCGAATATCCGACCATATTGCGTTCCCTTGAAGCACCTGAAAACTCTCTGCTTTTGCTATGTCACGGTAAAATTCGACAAGTTCTCAAAAATGTCTTGATAAAAAACTCACAGAAAATTTCATCCGCGCAAAATCTCACAGAAATCCATAATTGTGCCACAATTCGACAATTTCCATGCATAAATGGCCACATTACGGCATATTTCAACGTTTTTCGTGTTATTTTGTATATATTCTCGCAGCATTTCGAGTTTGTATCAAATATGCCATAAAATCCACGTTTTCGGGCGTTTTACACACTATTTTGTGATTGTCAAAAACACCAAAGTTTTTACAAAAATATTTTTGACATGGAATATATGATTACATATGATAGATGCGAATTCAGGATGCGGGTGGAGAAATCAAATGCGGGCAGGGAAATCACAGTGCGGGTGGAGAAATCATAGTGCGGGCGGAGAAATTCCAATGCGGACGGAGAAATCACAGTGCGGGCGGAGAAATCACAGTGCGGGCGGAGAAGTCAAATGCGGGTGGAGAAATCATAATGCGGGTGGAGAAATCATAGTGCGGGCGGAGAAATTCCAATGCGGACGGAGAAATCACAGTGCGGGCGGAGAAATCACAGTGCGGGTGGAGAAGTCAAACGCGGGTAGGGAAATCATGTGCGGGTGTAGAAATCATAGTGCGGGCAGAGAAATCATAGTGCGGATGGAGAAATAAAATGCGGGCAGAGAAATCATAGTGCGGGTGGAGAAATCATAGTGCGGGTGGGGAGAATCTTGATGCGGGTCGAGCGACATAATGCGGGCGGGGTTGAGTTTCCACTACCTGTGCGTATTGAAGGTTTGAAAATGACGGCTCACTTTTGAGTTGGTTTGCGCTCCAGGGAACATCTTGAGAAATCGAAAACCCTCGTCGAAAAGGACTCATTTTGAACATCTCCAGTACGTTATGAGTGTGTTTCTTTGCTGAATTCACGAAAAAATCTGATGTGATTCTTTGTTCTTGGGCCCAGGCTGTCGTGGAAATTGTGTTCAAGGTCTCATCTCGGTCGATTGCAAGTATGGCTGACTTTTCGAACTCGTACAGAGAGTGTTGGATTTCGAACCGCGAAATACACCCATATGCCTGCAGAAATTACATTGAAAATAGAGATTTCAGCCCAGCACGAGTTTCACAAGCCGAAATGTATATGCGTAAACATAGTACTCAGATATCCAGACATACGTCAGAAATGTTAGCATATGTTTCTTAATGCTGGCGCGAGTACGAATTTTCTGAAAGACATGTACTTGGCTTACCCCTTGGATGGCTTGCAGCGGACAGATACGGAGCAGATCATCTGTGGGCTGTATACTTCCATCTGGAAAGCGATTGTAGGCATTACCAGTGTTCAAGAGCCGCATGACACTCTCTTTTTTGACGTTACTAATAAAGTACATGGTGAAAATCGACTGCATCTGTATACCCATGCCGCTGTAAGCCTGCTCCAGGACACTTTCATCCCCCAGGATGAGGAAGGTCACGGGCTCTGTTTGACTAGCCTTGACCATTTCGCGAGATGGCGGCAAGAAGGAGGTGTTTGCAGCATACACTCCGTTGTGTATGTCGACGTGCGACTTGTTTAGCAGAAAGCCATCCAGCACGTTGAAATCGATGAATTCTGCTAGGCTCACCTGCAGCTTGATCGAAGTTGCACATTTTTCAATGAATTTATCCTGTAAGATTTTGGTGCGTGTGCTGATGAATCGGAGCACCCTCTGATTTTTCGCATCGCGCAACCTCAGAGTGAACTGCATGTACAGAAACTTGTTGCTCTCTAGGGCGTCGTCCAAGCCATTGATACCGAGAGGAAATGTGTACTCCAACATGGTGCTCGACGTGTATCGTGCCTGGCAAATCTGCTCGAAATCACGACAGAGCAAACACACAACATAACACAAGTGTCAGCACAGCATATGTCTAATCCTCTTTTGCAGACGGGTTTACAACGACTTTGAGTGTTGTATCTGCCTGAAAAAATGGTTCAGAGACTTACACTCTGCAGGTCGCTGCAGCGGGTACCCGCATCGAAGTTCGAAAAGGATTGCATGTCTGGTCGAAGGATACACGGGTATGCATGAATCGTCGACCCGGTGGGCACGTCCACGGTGTGAATTTTCTGCTGGAAAAAGGACGATGACCCGAACACAGAGTCCGCTGGGATGACATCTTCTTTGTCAAACACCACCACATTCTTCTCGCTGGTGGGAGGGAGTTCAATCTGATAGGTTATAAACATCCAACTTTTCTGCAAGTCAGGGCTGCGGATTTTGTAGAGGAAAATCGAGATGGATGGAATTGCAGATGCTTCTCCCTTCACGTCGTTACTAAGCACATAGCTCGCCCCAATCTGTGTGAAAACATCACGTGTCTGGATCGAGGTCGACATTCTATCGTTTTCGTCGATGCTGAGAGTTGCCATGCCGATAAAAAAATCAATGTTGACGACGCCATTGGAATGAATCGACTTGCCCACACGCTCGACAACGTCTAAATACGGGATAGTGAGGAGGATTTCATACGTGGTCTTGGAAATAATTCCAGCCTCTTCTGAATTCAATTTCACGATACCATCTTCTGCTTCCTCGTCGACGCCGCGCAAAATTTCTGTTGCCGAACTATTGATATCCATGAACTGACCTGTTATCAGGTCTTGATTGTTCTTGACGGTGTACAGCATGTCTTTTATCTGATTTTGGTTAGCGACGAGCGGTATTACATGATAATTACTCGCAAGGTTGTCATAACACGCTGTCACTTGGAACGAATCCACCACTGCAGATGCCTCTTCTGCCGAATCTCTCCCACACCCGTTTGGTTGAGTGGCTGATACAAAAACATCTCGTTCATTCAACACTTTTGTTTTCGACAAAAGTAGAACACGTGTAGAACCTGACTGCTTTTGTTCCAGACGCACCTGTCGAAGAACCCCAGAAATCGCTCGATTCATGTCACCTTTCGAATAATTATGCTCATATATTGTCCAAAAATTGCATTTTTTAGGATTTACATGTGATGGTACAAGCACAGGGTGCTCTGTGGGATCTCAGATATTTTTTCTCGATAACAATTTGAGACTTGTCAAATATTTTCTGCAGATCAGAATCTGAGCTCTCTTTCTCAAATCAATGAAATGCCAAAATCGTACAATTTAGGACTACTTCTTAGTTTTCACAGGATATTCAGTGTCAAATATTGCATTTTTTAGGATTTACATGTGATGGTACAAGCACAGGGTGCTCTGCGGGATCTCAGATATTTTTTCTTGACAAACAATTTGAGATTTGTCAAAACTTTTCTGCAGATGAGAATCGAAGCTGTCCTTCTCCAAACATGAAAAATCAGAAATCATCAATTCATGCTGTATATT
>Ga0209390_10005025_pt1 | contig 19200 bp, 16 predicted proteins | sample BON01_FD_187212 | JGI IMG/M metagenome (GOLD analysis project Ga0209390, IMG submission 187212) | Freshwater microbial communities from Lake Bonney liftoff mats and glacier meltwater in Antarctica - BON-01 (SPAdes) (version 2) | ecosystem: Environmental > Aquatic > Freshwater > Ice > Glacier...
TAGCCTGACCAGCAGTGCATTGAGCCGGTTGTCATAGTTCAATTCATGCACAATCCCATCTCTAGTCGCCTTTACCTGATTGGATTGCTTCAGCCTCTGGCAGACATATTCTACCGTGTCGGGGGAATGGATTGGAGAAAATTGCTGCCCAGCCAGTTTTGCTTTAACTGTTTGTAAATCTGACAGGCAAGTACCTTGGGTGAGGCTTTTGGCAAAAAGAGACAACACAACATCAGAATGCGTGTATTTCGTACATACACTTCTGTTTACCAGTTTTTATCTAGAAATTCAGGCAGCCCTTTTTTCAAAACCGCTTGATAAATAAAATTTATTCCCCCAAAGGGAGAGACTTTCTTTTCGCTATTTGTAACTTCATTCATATTAGTTGTATGGAAACACTAATACCACCTTTTTGGCACTATAAAAAAAGGTCATAATTACTTATATATCAAAGTATTATGCCCTTTTTTATAGGTAGCCTGCGACTTTTGGGTGATAATCTATAATTTGCATTTGTAAAAATAGCAAGCAAGACTACGTTAAATGGAAATACTTTATTACAATGACCTCGATTATTCCAAAGTAAAAAAGCAATTTGAAAAAACTGTAGCCTACCTCCGAAATGGAGACTTCAAATCGGCAGAGATAAAAAAAATGCAGCCTACTGCCTACTACAGAGCTAGACTCGACGGAGAAAATCGGCTCTTATTCAAGTTTGCAGCCTTTGAAGGTAAAACCTACATACTTTTATTGGAGGTCATCCTCAACCATGACTATGAAAAATCCAGGTTTTTACGGGGTGCCGAGATCGATGATACTAAGATAAATTTTTTGAAATCCGACAAGGATGTTCATAAAGATGACATTTTACCGCTTACCTATATCAATGTAAATAATACCAGTTTTAATCTGCTGGACAAAGCCATTTCGTTTGATGAAAGCCAGGAAATGCTTTTTCATAAACGCCCCCCTGTCATCATCATAGGTTCTGCCGGAAGTGGCAAGACAGCTTTGACATTAGAAAAGGTAAAATTATTGAAAGGGAGGGTTTTGTACATCACACTCTCGACTTACCTGGTGGAAAATTCTGCAAAACTTTATTATTCATTTGATTATGACAATGATCGCCAGGAGGTGGAGTTTCTTTCTTTCCATGATTTTGTATTTAGCATTCAAGTACCTGAGGGAAAAGAAATAGATTTTAAAACTTTCGAAAATTGGTATAGCCGTTTCCGAAATTTCACAAAAATCAAAGACGCACATAAAATTTATGAAGAGATCAAAGGTGTAATTACCGGCTTGGATATTGAAAATGAATACCTCTCCAGACATCAATATGAGAATCTGGGAGTAAAGCAATCCGTGTTTCTCTTAGATGAAAGACCGGAAGTGTATACCATTTTCGAAAAATACCTCCAGTTTCTCTCTGAAAGCAAGTTGTACGATAGTAATATAATTTCTCAAAAATGGTTGTCATTGGCAAAGCCTATCTATGATTTTATCATTGTAGATGAAGTCCAGGATCTTACGACAGTACAGTTGCACCTTATTTTAAAAACACTCAAAAAAGCTGATAATTTTATTCTTTGTGGTGATTCCAACCAGATAGTACATCCCAATTTTTTCTCTTGGGCCAGTGTAAAATCCTATCTGTATAAGAGCGAACTGAAGAACAAAGAAATCAGTATACTAAAAACGAATTACCGCAATGCCCCCTCTGTAACTTCTCTTGCCAACAAACTGCTGCAAATTAAAACAAGTAGATTTGGATCTATTGATAAAGAGAGTAATTATCTGGTCAATTCTACCAGCCAAAGGGATGGCGAAGTTGTATTTCTGCAAAACACCGATAAAATAAAGGCCGAACTAAATCATAACACCAATGGCTCAACAAAATTCGCAGTCATAGTGATGAGAAATGAAGACAAGGCAGAAGCCAGGAAGATTTTTAAAACTCCCCTGCTATTTTCCATTCATGAAGCCAAAGGGCTTGAATATGACAATATCATTCTGGTAAATTTTGTCAGTGCATACCAAAATGAGTTTAGGGAAATTACCAAAGGAGTAAATCCTGAAGACATCAATGATGCATCTGAAATCAAATTTTCAAGAAGCAAAGATAAAACTGATAAATCCCTTGACGTCTATAAATTTTATATCAATTCACTCTATGTAGCCATTACCAGGGCAGTAGTAAACCTGTACCTTTTGGAAGCTTCCCCAAAACATGAGATCCTCAAGCTGCTTAACTTGGTAGAAACCAGAGATAAGGTGGGCATAAAGGAACAAAAGTCTTCTATGGAAGACTGGACTAAAGAAGCAGATAAACTGGAAAAGCAGGGTAAATCCGAACAGGCAGACCAGATCCGCCAAAGTATGTTGAAAATACAGCCTACCCCCTGGCAACCTCTTCTCAAAGAAAATCTTGTAAAACTCAAACAAGAAGCTTTGGATCCAGATCAATTCAATAAAAAGGCAAAAGACCTTTTATTTGATTATTCTTTGGTTTATAATGATGAGGATGCAATCAGTCAACTGGCCTCTCTTAAATATAAAAGGGCTGAAAATGCTGATAAGGAAAGAAATTCCCTTTTCCGAAAGTATTATGCCCATTACAAAAGTGACAACCTTAATGCGTTGATCACTACTATCAATAAATATGGGATAAATTATAGAGACCAGTTTAACCTGACCCCTTTATTAGCATCGGTCTATTCCGGATCAGTTAAACTCATCAAATTTTTGAAGGAAAAAGGTGCAGACAGTCACGTGATGGATAACGAAGGGAAAAATGCCCTACAAATAGCTTTGAGTAAATCTCATGTATCTATCAATTACGCCAAAGATGATCTTGGGCATATATATAGGCATATTATTACCGACAGTATAAAAGTAAAGGTCGACGGGAGAATGATCAAAATCGACAACCATAAAATCGAGTTCTTTTTACTGAATTATTTAATAGCCTTACAAAGTATACTAATTAAAAATAAATTCATGGCGACGGGTGTTAAGATGGATGATATTTTACAAACCATTCAGCATTATCCCGAATCTGTTCTTCCGTACTATAGAAAACAACGTGCTTATTTAAACCAAGCTGTGGCCAGGAATGAAATAGAAGCGAGAGAGGACATCACCAAAAAATTGTTTTTTAGAGTTGCCCGAGGTTTCTATGTCTTGAATCCTGATTTAGACATCCTGATTAAAGAGGATTGGTTGAATATATATGATATGATGGGAGCGGAAAAAGTAGAGAAGTTTGATCAAGCACAATATTTTCAAAATTATCAAGAAGAGATGTTTAAAAAATATCCTCAGTTCAAAGGAATGTTTGGAAAATAGAAAATATACGTTCACTCGCTTTTCTGACAGCAATTAATTCTATACTAAGAAATTGGACAGTAGCCTTCCGGAAGTCGGAGATCTTAAACGGTATCGGAGAGTAGGCTAAATGTGGTAAAGGCAATGACGGCAAAGTAGTTCCTATAATATTCAGGCCTTACCGTGAATTTGATGGCAACGGTTTTTTTTGGGGGGGGGAGTCCTATACCAGCCGTAAAGAATTTATCAACATGCTGTTTGAGGATGATCTGAAGGATATTCACAGGAAATAAACTGGTAAGAGGTCGGTGAAACAATTAGAAATAGGGAGTTATCCTTCATGGCCCATGCATAACAGTTATTCAAATATTGACCGGATAATACATAGCTTTATCTTGAATAAAAAAACAACGGCTGGATAGAAATCCAACCGTTGCTTTTTTAAATAATCGCAGCCCTTAATAACTCTCCGACTCATTTGGAAAGTCTTGTGACTTCACATCCTTGATGTAATTAGTAAAAGCCTCCGTCATGATTCCTTGTAGATCGGCGTATTGACGTAAAAACCGCGGCTTAAATTCTTGAGTAATTCCCAACATATCGTGCATCACGAGCACTTGGCCATCGACGCCCCCACCTGCTCCAATGCCTATTACTGGAATGGAAATCGTCTGAGCGACTTTGGTTGCTAACTCAGCGGGAATTTTTTCTAAAACAATAGCAAAACAACCACATGCCTCCAATACTTTGGCATCTTCAATAAGTTTTTCAGCTTCAGCTTCTTCTTTCGCTCGGACAGCATAAGTCCCAAATTTGTAGATTGACTGGGGAGTAAGGCCTAGGTGTCCCATTACAGGAACACCTGCACTTAGAATTCGAATCACCGATTCTTTGATCTCTGCTCCACCCTCCACTTTGACGGAATGGGCACCTGATTCTTTCATAATTCGGATCGCCGACCGCAGTGCTTCAGAGCTGTTACCTTGATAATTGCCAAAGGGAATATCCACCACGACAAATGAACGCTTAACTGCTCTTACTACTGCAGAAGCATGGTAGATCATTTGATCTAAGGTAATCGGGAGTGTAGTCTCATGACCAGCCATCACATTGGAAGCGGAGTCGCCAACTAAAATAATATCGATACCAGCTGAATCTACGATCTTCGCCATCGAATAATCGTAAGCTGTGAGCATGGAGATCTTCTCCCCTCGATCCTTCATCTCTTGAAGAATATGGGTGGTGATTCGTTTGATATTTGCTGAAGAATGTACGGACATAGCTTTATAAAAGGTGAACTGAGTAATTGTTTTCAGAAGAAAAATCTACCCGAATATGCTCATTGAGTGTGGTCGAAAGCTCATATCCGGTATAATCTGGTCTAATAGGGAATAATCCGTGACTTCGGTTGACCAAGACAGCCACTTCCATCTTATGTAGCTCGATGTCCAAGAATGGCTTCATCGCGTAGGCAAGTGTTTTCCCTGTATTCAAAACATCATCAACAATAAGAAGCGTTTTACCATGAAGCTCAATAGAGCTGGATAGTTCCACTTCGGATTTTGCCAGATTTGACTTGTCTAGCAGGATTTCAACTTCCTCGATTTTCAAATCTGATATGGCTTGTAATTCTGCTACCAAGAGGCCCGCAAGTATCTTTCCCATTCCGGAAATGCCCGCGATGACAACTGCACCCGAACCCAGATTACGTTCGTAAATTTCATAAGCCATTCGGGTAATTTTCTTTTTAATCTGATTGTGATTAAGTACCTCGCTCATGTTTTTTCTAAAATTAAAATTAAGTATTTATGTCCAGATTCAAAATTTAATCCGGTCTCTATCTACGATTATCCTCTTCGTTTAAGATATTCAGATAGCTTTCATAGCGGTAGGGATGAATGTAACCTTCTTCCAGTTTTTTCATTATCATACATCCAGGCTCATTCGAATGCTGACAATTATTGTATTTGCACTGACCGAGGTAATTTCGCATTTCTGGGAAATAATGAGATAATTCGAAATCGTCCACATCCAAAATCCCAAACTCCTTAATTCCCGGTGTGTCGATAAGACTTCCCTCATATTCCAACGGGAAAAGCTCAGCAAATGTCGTTGTATGGACTCCCTTATCACTGAATGTGGAAATCTCCTTCGTACTTTGAGCAGCTTCAGGGATCAAGGCATTCAATATCGTAGATTTTCCCACCCCGGAATGTCCGGAGATCAGTGTGGTTTTGTTGGCTAATACGGGTTGGAAAAGTTGTTTGGGATTTTCAGTGTAAAGTGCGGACACTTCGATTACTTTATAGCCAAGTGGCTCATAAATCTCATGAATATCGAGTAACCAATCTTCGGCCGATTCCCCAGCCAGTAAGTCCATCTTGTTGACTACGAGAATTGCTGGAATCCGGAAACTCTCTGTACTGACTAGAAATCTATCTATAAATCCTAAAGATGTCCGCGGATTCTTCATGGTAATGACCAGCATGGCTTGATCGAGATTACTGGCAATGATATGTGAGAAATACTGCTTACGTGTAGACTTTCGAATCACATAATTTTCTCTGGGAAGTATCTCGGAAATTACTGCAGTCTCCTGATTTGGTTCTTTCTCCAATACCACCCAATCACCAACTGCTATCGGATTGGTGAGCTTCAACTCATCTTGCTTAAACTTACCCTTTAGCCTTGCAGCAAGTAAACTTGATTCTGTTTGAACGATGTACCAGCTTCCTGTCGATTTAATTACTCTTCCTTTCATGATTAGTACCTTCTAAGGATTTCTTTGATTATAAGATCAGAAGCCCCTTGGTTAGCTTTAATCCATTTTCTTGCTGATTGTTTAGCTTTATTAGAGGCAGATGGATCTTCCAGTAGCTCCATTACACTTCTCAATCCGGCCGAATCCGCAACTTCAAACCCACAGCCCTCTTGTTTACATTGTTCAGCTTCTGGAAATTTCTCTATTCGCCGAAGACTTCCAAAAATAACCGGAGTCATGAATCCAATTGGTTCCAATATATTGTGCAAGCCCTTTCCAAAAGCTCCTCCGACATAGGCAAGGCTGGCAAATTGGTACAATGAACTCAACATCCCAATATTATCTATAAAGATCACTTGGGGATCCATAGCGATTTTATCCCAATGGGAATACAAAGTGGACTTTTTAGAAATTAATGACATCCAACTATTCATAGATTTTAGATCTAATGAATGTGGAGCAATAAGCCATTTTGTATTTGTATTTGAATTAATTTGAGGAATCAAAATCTGCATATCTTCCTGCCATACCGAGCCTGCGACCAAGACCTGATTTCCATTCGTCCACTTTGCAAGTTCTGGAAATTTTTTAGGATCCTTGGCAGTGGCGATCACACGATCAAAACGAGTATCCCCTGCCAGAATCCCAGTTTCACAACCAATTGATTTTAAAAGATCAATACTTTCCTGATTTTGAGTAAAAATAAGATCAAATAATTTCAAAATTTTTTGAAAAAACCTGATTCGTGAAAAATAAATTTGATCAGGTCGAAAAGAAGCCGAAATCAAATAAATCGGTGCGCCGAGGTTCTTAACAGCTTCAATGTGGTGATACCATAAGTCATATTTCACAAAAAAAACAACACTTGGATTTAATACCCCAACGAATTTTTGTGCCTGCCTTTTACTGTCTAAAGGTAGGTAGGTAATGAAATCAATTAGAGGCGTTGGCTTTTTATAAAGTTGATTAAAGCCCGATGGACTAAAAAAGCTGACAACTATTTTCAAATCATTTTGCGAAGCTTTCAGCGCTTCAATTACTGGCTTGGCTTGTTCGTACTCACCTAGAGAAGCGACATGAAACCAAGCCATCCGTTCAGGATTTGCTTTTCTGAATTTCTCCAAATTTTCAAAAAGACCCGTTCTCCCTTTTAAAAAAAAAAAACAGAGGAATTAAATAAAGCTACCAACGGCAACACACCGCTAACAATAAAAACTCCCAATCTATATAAGCACTTCATCTGCCAAAAGTAAGTAATCGAGAGCAAACCCTTTGGCTGAGGAATTGTAAAAAAACGAGTCAGCTTTAATTCAGGACTTTATTTTGTTAAAAACCACGATCACCATACTATTCCTTTCAAAAATAAGTAAATTTGTAACCCTAATTTTTTGTTAGCTGTCAAATCCTGCGTCGTGGTTGTATGATTAGAGTTCTGTTCGTTTGTCTTGGTAATATTTGCCGTTCGCCATTGGCAGAGGCAATCTTTAATAAAAAGATTGAAGTGGCAGGAATGCGCAATCAATTCAAATCAGACAGTGCAGGCACCTCAGATTATCATATTGGAGAGTTGCCCGATGAACGCACATTGTCTTGCGTAAAAGCGCATGAGCTTTCAATTCATCATCGTGGACGACAAGTTAACCGTACCGATTTTAGAGATTTTCAATACATCTTGGCGATGGATGAAAATAATCTTAACGTGTTAGAACAGCTCAAGGATCAGTTCGGATTCCCCAAAAAAGAAATTTATTTAATGAGGGATTTTATAGATCACACCAAAGGTTTATCAGTTCCGGATCCATACTATGGAGGAGAAGAAGCTTTTGAGGAAATTTATCAAATTTTAGATGAGGCCATTGAAAGTTTTTTGAACCAAGTTATTGTAAGTCATCAGCTCTATGTTTGATCAGAATGATATCTACGAACAAGTTCTATTTGAGTGTTTTGGATTTGGCATTAAGTTAAAGTCCGCATCCCTGATTGCAGCGGGAAATCACAACCAAGGCATCCAGTTAGATTCTTCCGAAGGCTCGTTCTTCCTGAAAACAAACTTTGACCATGAACGCGATATCCTTTCAAAAGAGGCAGCTGGATTAAATCTTCTTCAACGATCAACATTTCTAAAAATCCCTGATACTTTTGGCACCGGGAGAATTGAGGATTATAATTACCTCCTATCGGAATTTATACCCGCCGGTCGCTCTCAATTGGATTATTGGGAAAACCTTGGACTAGGTTTGGCACATCTCCACTTATCAGATTCTTCTTTTTTTGGATTAGAAGAGGATAATTATATCGCTTCTATTCGTCAAAAAAATCACCCTACAGACAATTGGAGTACATTTTATATTCAAGAACGTCTAGAGCCTTTGGTAGGGAAAGCTTATTTTGATCAGTTGATTCCGCTTGATTTTCTGAAAAAATTCCAAGAAATATATCCTAAAATCGAATCGATTTTCCCAGTAGAAAAACCAGCTTTGGTCCATGGAGATCTATGGTCAGGTAATGTGCTCATCACCAGTGAAGGCCAACCTTGCCTAATCGATCCAGCTGTATACTATGGACACCGGGAAATGGATTTGGCATTCAGTAGATTGTTTGGAGGCTTTGATTCTGTCTTTTACGATTCTTACGAATCCGTATTCCCTTTAGCCCCTGGATTTGACCAGCGCATGGCAATCTATAATCTTTATCCATTATTGGTTCATTTAAATCTTTTTGGCACTTCCTACTTACCAGGAATCGAGCGAACGATCAACAAACTTGTACGATAAAAAAATGCTCCAAATTCGATTGGTCGGTTATTGTTAGTTTCACCAGATTATTACGATCAACAATTATGAGATTCCTAAAATTCTACAATCAACTATTACTTTTACTTTGTCCCAAAAACCATGAAAGATCAAGTTGATTAGTTTAAAAGGAAACAAAAGGCTGAATTCTTAACTGGTGTGGCCTTTTCTACTGAAAAAATAGTTGGCTTTGTTACTTGTACTGACCTCCGCATAAAACACGGCTATAATTTTACACTATGGAATCCCATCTATACGGTACCAGAATTTGGAGTTTAAAATATTGGTGCAAAATTACTTTTAGAATTGAGTTGATCTGAAAGTAATCTTACACCATGCGGTGATCAAAAAAATTGATAGCTAAGAAGAAGAACGCTATATTCTTCATTAGGTATTGTGATTTGCAGAAGTGGTCCGCTTCGACAAAATGGGTTAAGAATACGATTGATGATTGGATATGATTTTTACACAATTGATTCTTAAAGAAGGAGAATAGTTTAAGTAAGATTTACCCTTTTGCCTGATTTGACAGCTGCGAAGATCGCATCAATAATTTTCATGTCTTTCACTCCTTCTTCTCCGTTTACAGGTACTTCAGGTGTTACTCCGTCAAAAATAATTGCTGCCATCCGATCCATCTGTACTGTCTGATGAGTGATATGAGGCAATTCCAAAGGCCCGCTGCTTGTTGTTCCTTTGATTGGTCCATAGCCAGTAGCAGGTTGCATCTCTACCCAACCTTTTGATCCATTGAGGAAGAATTTATCCAGTCCATTCATCGCATAAGTCGATAAGCAAGAAGCGACGGCTCCACTTGGGAAGCCCATTTGAAACTGGATAGTCTCATCGATTCCTTTCTTGAACTTCACCGGATCAGTTTTGGTCTCTTGGGCAGTCACCCAGATCGGCTCCTCACCTAGCATGTATCGCGCGCCGTTGATTGAATAAATACCGATATCCATCATCGCTCCTCCACCAGATAGTTTGGGATTTAACCTCCATTGTGTAGGATCTCCAATCGCAAATCCGCTTAAACCTTGAAAAAATTTCACTTCACCCAACTCCCCGGACTTTCTCATTCGAATCGCCTCAAGAGTATTCGCTTCGAAATGCATTCGATACCCAATTAACAGTTGGACCCCTGCAGCTTTGCATGCATCCACCATAGCTTGACCATCTTTTGCATTGATAGCCATTGGCTTTTCACAAATGACATGTTTTCCAGCTTTAGCTACTCGAATGACTTGATCCTTATGAAGTGCATTTGGGGTAATCACATAAACTGCATCGATATCGGGATTATCCTTGATCTGATCAAAATTCTCATAGTCGTAACAGTTTTTGTCAAGAATTCCATACTTATTCTGCCATTCAGTGATTTTAGATGGAGTTCCGCTGATCACACCTACAAGCCTGGCACGGTTACTTTCCTTCATTGCCTCAGCTACTCGTGTCCCATAACTTCCTAATCCCATGATTGCTACTCGTAGCATTTTATTATCCTTGTGGATAATGAAATTTTCTGCATTCGAGAAAACTGGTAAAGTTGAAAGAGCTAATGCAGACAAACTGGCTTTTTGGAGAAAAAATCTTCTTGATTTCATAATTGAAGGCTTAGCTATTGGATATATTTTATGATGCGCTCACAGCAATCAAGATACTAAAAGGAATCTATTTGGTCACTTTTAAGATTGATTGGACCTACAAACTACCATATAGGTAGTTCTAGTACTTTGCTCCAACAATATATCGAACCATTCAACCTGTTCCGCAATTACTTTGGGGTTAGGATGTAGAATCGTAAGCAAAGTCAAACCCTCATTATATCGAATCTCAAATTGCTCTTTCAATCGATTCAACAGCTGTTCAAGTTTAAACAATTGTGTATCGATCACAATAGAAATAGTGATCGCAGAGGTTTGAAGCATATTGACACGCAACTTTAATTGTTGTAACTGATCATAGACTTGATGGATATGATGCTCCTCGATAAAGGTAAAATCTTTAACCTTGAAGCTGACTAGAACTTGATTTTCTTTCAAGATAATAGTCGGAATCTGGTGTGATTTAGCTTCTCCAAAGATTTTTGTCCCCGCAGCTTCAGGGTTTAAAAATGACTTTACAAAAAGCGGTATATTCGAATTAGCCAGTGGTTTGATGGTCTTGGGATGAATCACCGAAGCTCCGTAATAGGTCATTTCGGCTGCCTGACGATACTCCAACTCATCGAATAACTGTGTATTGGGAAAGAGTTTTGGATCAGCATTCAAGATCCCGGGGACATCTTTCCAGATCGTCACTGAGCTCGCATTTAAGATTGAGCCAAGAATAGCAGCAGTGAAGTCTGACCCCTCTCTGCCCAGCGTTGTTGTCCTCCCTTTTGAATCCGAACCGATAAAGCCCTGGGTGACTACAGGAAATTGCTCCAAAATGGGGAGCAGCTGACTCTGGCATTTCTTTTTCGTCATATCCCAGTTGATTTTCGCAAATCGAAAGGCACTATCAGTTTGAATTAATTCGCGGGCATCTTTCCAAACAACCATTAGATCAGTAGTGCAAAGAAACTCCATCACTATACGCGTGGCAAGCAACTCGCCACAGCAAATCACGCGATCATAAAACTCATCATAGTTATCTTGGCTAAGCGGAAGCTCCAAATCATGATTTAGCTGAATAAAAATATTCTCAACTTCAGAGAAAACAGAATGATTTTCAGGAAATAATTCTTGACAAATCCCCAGATGATAAGATTTTAAAATTGTACTATTTTGATAAGAATCTTTTTGCTCAAGTTTGGCCAAAATAAGACTTTCGATAGTATTCGTAGTTTTTCCCATTGCCGAAACTACTATAATGAAATTTTTACGCAATCGATTACGCAAAATTTCAGCTAAGTTTCTGACGGCAGCCGCATCTTTGACTGAAGCACCTCCAAATTTATAAATTACTGTTTTTGCCATGAGAATTTATCCCTAATTTGAGTATAAATTATTAATAATTGTACTTTTCCAAGCAATGAAAACCATCCCTTACCTACCAGATCAAAGCGGCTTAGCCTATGCGGTCGGCACTACGCTTGATCGATTTATCAAACTCAAACAAAGCGATTTCCCATTTGCATCCGGTGAACTATCGCAGCTTCTTCGAGACATCGCCTTGGCCACCAAGATAGTAAATCGAGAGACGAACAGGGCGGGTCTTTCTAACATTGGAGGAGCTGTTGGGCAGACCAATGTGCAAGGAGAAGAACAGCAGAAATTGGATGTAATTGCTAACATACGATTCATGAGAGCCCTGAGTAAAGGGGGCGAAGTATGTGCCATAGTATCAGAAGAGGAAGATTCCGTCATTGATCTCCAGAATAAATCAGGCAAATACGTAGTAGCAATCGACCCGCTGGATGGAAGCTCAAACATCGATGTGAACATTAGTATTGGAACGATTTTTTCAATTTACCGAAGAAAATCTCCAATAGGTAGCCCAATCCAACAGGAAGATATCATGCAGCCTGGAAGTGAACAAGTCGCTGCTGGATATGTACTCTACGGATCCTCTACGATGCTCGTATATACTACTGGATTCGGAGTAAATGGATTCACTTATGAAAATTCCTTAGGTGAATTCTTCCTTTCTCACCCAGCTATTCAAGCGCCAAAATCTGGTCAAATATATTCAGTCAATGAAGGTGTTAGCAACGAGTTTGATGCAAGCATTCTTGCGTATATCTCATCTTGCAAAAAACAAAAATTTGCTGCGCGATATATTGGATCACTTGTGGCAGATTTCCACAGAAACTTACTGAAAGGAGGGATTTACTTATATCCTGCAACTACGAAACATCCTTCGGGCAAGCTGCGCTTACTTTACGAGGCAAATGCTTTGGCATTTATAGCAGAACAGTCAGGAGCAATGGCAACCGATGGAAATGTGCGAATCCTTGATATAGTCCCAACGAGTCTCCACCAACGGACACCACTTTTTATTGGATCAGTTGAGCTCGTTCAGGAAGTACATCGATATATCTCGAAAACTTGGGATCAAATCACCAAAATTAGCCTTTGAGAAAAGATTATTAAAGGTAAAGTGTAAGTTTACTATCTTTAAAAATCAACATTTAAAACCTATGAAATCGATCAAATGCTATTTTGACTTAGCTGCTCTCGCTGTGTTACTCGTGATAGCTTACTCTTGTGATACCAAAGATACAGTGGTAGAAGAACCCATCGACGAGACTTATGCAGTTCAAACTGATAAGCTGTTTCTGAAAGTCGATACGCTTTATACTGAATTTATTAACCCTTGGGGAATGACCTGGCTAGGTAAAGGCAAAATGCTCGTCACTGAAAAAGAAGGTGAGATTCTAATCTTTCAGGATGATAAATTCACTGGAGAAAAAGTTCAGGGGCTTCCTGCAGTCTGGAATGTAGGCCAATCAGGATTGCTTGATATCACCACACATCCTCAATTTGAGGATAATGGATGGATCTACATCACTTTTGGGAAGAATATGCCCGATAGTACTGGGGCCACTACGGTAATGAGATTTAAGCTGGAAGGAAACAAGGCCGTCCAACAAGAAGAGTTGATCACTGCGGGTCCAGCATGGGATGGCGGAAGACACTTCGGAGGTCGCATTGTATTTGACAATGATGGCTATCTCTATTTCTCCAATGGGGACAAGGGAAATATACCAGAGAATGCACAAGATTTGACCAATTCACATGGTAAAATCCACAGAATTCATGACGACGGAAGAATTCCAGCTGACAATCCATTTGTCAACACTCCTGGAGCTATTCCTTCGATCTGGACATATGGAAATAGAAATCCTCAAGGGCTAGTCTACGATAAGGTGAATAACCGTCTTTATGAGACCGAACATGGTCCACAGGGTGGGGATGAACTCAATATAATCAAAAAAGGTAAAAATTACGGCTGGCCTGTGATCACCTATGGCATCAACTACGACGGCACACCAATTACAGAAATAACAGAAAAGGAAGGAATGGAGCAGCCTTTAACTTATTACGTTCCTTCTATTGCTACAGCTGGAGTAGCTTTGGTTACCTCAGATAGATATCCGGCATGGAAAGGTGATATTTTGATCGGTGCTTTAGTGAAAATGCATATTAATAGAGTAGATATGGTTGGAGCAACTGCAGTTACCCAAGAAATAATGCTACAGGATATCGGAAGAGTTCGTCAAATAAAAGAAAGCCCTGATGGATACCTCTATGCAGTCACTGAGGGAACAGGTCTTTTGATCAAATTGATCCCGATCCGATAATAGTTTAAAGATTTTATATCCCTCCACAAGCAACAAATGATATTCAAGTGTCAATTGTAAGTTTTGGAGGGATTTTTTATATGTATGAACGGCCCATTCGAAACCATTTAAATTTTACAGCGTTTTTTTAAATAATAATAAAAATGACTCCATGAAACTCACTTTTTCCTTTATAACCGTCACACTTCTGACTTTAAGCACTGCTTGCTCTCAGAAGGATATAGAAGATATTACTCCTCCTCCTTTAACATCCAACTTAGAGTTTACCACCCAAACTGATAAGCTTTCTATAAAAGTTGACACACTCCACACAGGACTCCAGAATCCTTGGGGAATGACTTGGATAGGTGGAGATAGAATGCTGATCACTGAGCGAAAAGGTGATATTCTGATTTTTGAGAAAGATGAATTTACAGGCTCCAAAGTAACAGGACTTCCATCTATGTATGTGAATGGCCAAGCCGGGTTGCTCGACATTGCTACTCATCCAAACTATGATCAAAATGGTTGGATTTACATTTCTTATGCAAAAAAAGTACCCGGAGGAGGTGCAACTACGATCGCCAGATTCAAGATAACTGGAACTAGTATCTCAGATTTTCAGGATTTAATTGTGACTACTCCAGCTTGGAATGGAGGTACACATTATGGAAGTCGGATCATTTTTGATAAGTCCAATTTTCTTTTTTTTACAAATGGAGAAAGGAATACCATGAATAATGCGCAAGACTTATCAAATTCTCATGGAAAAGTGCACCGAATCAGAGACGATGGAAGTATTCCTCCTGACAATCCTTTTGTAAATACTCCGGGAGCTGTGGCTTCAATCTGGACGTATGGAAATCGGAATCCGCAAGGCATGATCTACGACCAAAAGAATGATCGAATCTGGTCTGTGGAGCATGGACCACAAGGAGGAGACGAACTAAATCTGATCGAAAAAGCTAAAAACTATGGTTGGCCACTCATTACATACGGCATCAATTATAACGGCTTACCCATTTCCAATATCACTTCAAAAGATGGACTGGAACAGCCTAAGCATTATTGGGTTCCTTCCATTGCTACTTGTGGGATGACCTTGATCACTTCAGGTCGCTATCCGGAATGGAATGGAAATATTTTAGTGGCCGCTCTGGCCAAACAGCATATTGCAAGAATAGAACTGAATGGAACGACCTTTTCTGGAGAAGAAAAGCTTTTTCAGAATATTGGAAGAGTCCGTCAAGTATCTCAAAGCCCGGATGGCTACCTCTATGCGGTCACCGAAGGCACAGGATTATTGGTGAAATTGATCCCTGCTAGGTAAACGATAATTCAGTTGGAGCCCAAGCCTCTGTTTCGCTTCAGTTGTTCTATACCTAGAAAATATTTTGGGCGGGCTGCCCTTTTTTTACTTTCCAGTAAATCGTCAAAATTCAGAACTCTCCATTTTCTTAAGTAATGTCCTGTTATAACCACCTCATCTGAGGAATGGTGAGCTTCATCGAAGGATTTACTGATTTCGAATTTTGTTATTAATTCTAAATCCAGATCTGCAGGAGTAAATTTTACTGATATATTTTTCTGTTGATTGATAACTTCTTCTGGAAATGAAGACACTTCAAATCCCATTTCTTGAAAAGTCAAAATCAAATTATCAAGGTTCTCAGGATCAGTTTTAATCCAAAAATCAACATCCGCAGAATACCTTTGGTATCCGTGAAAATTTACAGCCCCCCATATATCAAAAGCATTTTGACATGATGTTTATTTGCTAGTTCAATAAAATGAGAAATATAATCCTTCCATATTTGGCTCATTTCCGCTTCATTATAAAATTCCCTTTTGTCCGTTCTTCAAATGTCTTTTCGGACGGAAAAAGTTGATTAATTCTTCTGCTCAATTTCAAAAAAGACAAAATCCGCTCCTCCCCTGAAAGAGCCAAAAACTCTTCTTGTCTAATTTTATTGCTTTCTTCTTTGGTCAAAAACCGCATTAACATAGTCTTAAGATAAGTATAGAGTACACACATTTAAAAATGATCAGGAAAAAATCTAAGTTCTAAAGAAAGTCTACATCCACACTAAAAGGATATTTCATCAAAAACTGAAGTGCTTCTCCGATTTCCAGATCTTCAAACAACACCCGATATAGGTTTTCGGTTATTGGTGCACGAAGCTGTGAAGTTTCTAGAAATCCTTTGATAATCCGAACGGTATTGATTCCCTCTGCAACTTCATCCATATCCTCCAAAATCTCTTTGAGCTTTTCTCCTTTTGCAAGTCGATAACCTACTGTGAAATTTCTTGAATCCACAGAATTACACGTAGTAACTAGATCTCCTATCCCAGCAAGGCCAAAAACTGATTTGACACTTCCTCCCAATGCATTGCTCAAATGCACCATCTCAACCATACCCCTAGAAATCAGCAAGCCTTTTGCATTTTCACCCAGACCTAATCCTGCCAGTGCTCCTGCTGAAATAGCAATGATATTTTTCAAAACTCCGGACAACTCTACTCCTATAATATCCGAATTGCCGTAAACCTGAAACTTCTCAGATCGTAATAACCGCTGTCCTTCCAAGATCACTTCATTGTATTTACTAGCAATCACTGTAGCCGCAGGTTGACCTTTCGTGAGTTCCTTCGAAAGATTAGGTCCAGCCAGACAGCCAACTCTTACCGCAACGGTTTCCTTGAGAATCACTTCACTCATGGTGAGAATCTGGCTTCTCCTGATTTTTTTGACTGTCTCCAGTGATTCACCGGGGTTAAGATTCAAACTCAGACCTTTGGTTCCGTGGATAATCAAATGGTAAGGAAACAAAAACGGAGCGAATGTCCGAACCACTTCTTGAAATGCCGAAGAAGGAATCATGAAAAACAATACCTCGCATTGTAGGCAAATTTCCTCAGGATCTAATGTAGCCTTTATACTTTCGGATAGTTGCTTTCCTTGAGCAGTATGTAGACTAGTGATTTCAGCGACAACTTCAGCTTTTCGAGAATAAACGATCACCTGACTTTTTTCGGCAAGCATATTTGCGATTACAGTCCCAAAACTTCCCACACCGATCACTCCGATGACTTTTTCTTTTTTAGAAGAGTTTTTCAAGTCCATATCCGGTCAATCTATTGTGGTAAAAATATAGTAAGCTCATGTCTTGTGTGGTAATAGCTCCATTTTCAGCCCGTATTAACGGTCGCTTGGCATGATACATCCCGACATTATCCATACCGTGACTAATAATCTTTTCGATAGCTGTATTTAAATGTGGTGCAGTATCGATCAGCCCCTGAGACTTCAACTCATAGATCATATTCAATACTCTTTGACAGGCATCCTCAAATATCTTATATTCTAGAAACAGATCTTCCTCAGGTAATCGGAGTAATTCAAAAAGACTCAGCTTTCTGTTTTCACTTTTAATCAGCTCAAAGGCTGTAAAAGCCACCAAATGGGAACTAAATACACGATTGATCTTGTGAAATTCTTCTACAATTCGCTTGCCCAGCATATTTGTGTATTCTTCTTCACGCTGTGCATCTACAGTCACTTTTCCATCTGACATGAAATAATCACTCGTCCGGATTTGTCGTCCATTTTTATCGATTGTTATGCCATCCTTATCCACATAATTTCCCAGTACATCCATCGCCTTTCCAATGGATACCGAGATATCAGATCCTTTAGTGAAAAACTTTACTAAAAATTTTGAAATTTTATATGAGGAAGAGAATTCATCATTCTCTTTATAATACCGCTCCTGTCCAGTGGCACTCAGGTGGTCTCGAATCAAACCTGGTGCTTCAAGTACAAAATGATAATTAATCGTAACTGGCACAATGAATATCTTCCCCGAAATATCATTAATACCTGCCTGATAATTCGCACGTTGAGCTTCGATGGCGGTACTGAGTAAGCCAAGTTTCAACTTAGACTCGATCATACCGCTTCGAGATCTAGTTCCGCCCGGAAAAAATAAGCTGTGACAGCCAAACTGAATCGCCTCTTTGGAGTAGGTCTTCAACGTCTCCAAATACATCAGATTCTTCTTCCGACGGTCTACTTTATAGGCACCGAGCGCATTCATAAAGTAGGCGAAAATTGAAATATTGAATAAGTTAAGTCCAGCTCCATAAATGAACGGAGGCAATCCAAGAACAGAGATGATCCACCCGATTAGAATACTATCCAAATTACTGAAATGAGTCGGGACCATGATGATGGTACCTTTAGTGGCCAAATCCCGAATCTGTTCTGTTTCTCCGGTAATTTGAATTTTATCCCGAAGGGTAAATTGATTGCTGAAGAGCGACTTAAAACCTTTTACCCGAGCTGCATTCAAAAGCCGGGAAAACCCATAAGTCACCACACTTCTGGTGATCTTGTAGTGAGTGGCTTTGAAATTACTGGCAATTTCCTCAGCGTAGCGATTGGTGATTTTATTTAGAACAGATTTATATCCCTCGAATCTTAAGGCTTTTTTTGATTCGCCATTTACAGTCAGCAACGAAGATTTTACCTGTCTCCAAAACTCACCCTCATCATCCGGGTCTACTACCCAGGGATTCTGCTTTAATCGAAGTTTTTCACGATAAAGCGTCGTCTCTAATTCTTCTCGAAGGATTTCAGAATTATTTCCTGTCTGAGATAAGATCCGATCTTCGGCTAATTCAGCTACTTTTTTTACAAATTCTTTACGCTCCCTAGCCAGCTTGACCACTGGCCATTCATCCTTACTTGTGAGAATAGGCTCGTATCGATGTTTGATATATTTCTCCTCCAAAGGATAGTGTTTTAACATTAGTTGAAACAAAGATACGCAAATTGATTCCTCCTGTTTGATTTCCTCAATGATGGTTAATCTGTTTCAAAATTTTGAACTCACAAAAAAATACTACGATCGCAACAGTAATCACTTCCACCATAACCACTCCAGTTGAGGTTTAAAGTATGTGACTTTCTAAGTTGAAATAGGCCTCTGCATCGGCTTGAGTCATTTCTCCCGATCCCACAACATAATTGATCGCCTTTGGAAAATAGTCAGG
>Ga0209390_10005027_pt1 | contig 19198 bp, 20 predicted proteins | sample BON01_FD_187212 | JGI IMG/M metagenome (GOLD analysis project Ga0209390, IMG submission 187212) | Freshwater microbial communities from Lake Bonney liftoff mats and glacier meltwater in Antarctica - BON-01 (SPAdes) (version 2) | ecosystem: Environmental > Aquatic > Freshwater > Ice > Glacier...
CACTGTCATTTGATAATAGTAGGTATTTTACTTTTTACATTTTTTTCAATTCATTTTTCAGTTTTTAAAATTCTACACAGGTTTTTCTTGCAGAGTTTTGAAAATAGGAAAATGAATTTGAAAAAACGGTGAAAATGTGTTTTAGAGCATAATGCTCTCATTTCAAAAAAAAACTGTAATTATTTGTTATTGTATTTTTTTGAGAAAAGGACTTAAGGATTTTTATATCATACCAATATAGAACAATGACTGAACGCTTTAGAACAAAACAATCGCCGAAAGTCACGCCAATAAATATAAAAAAATACCATTGTGAATGTTGCCTATATAAATGTAGTAAGGAAAGCGACTGGGTAAAACATATCGCAACTAGAAAGCATATGACTAGAACAAAATTGAACGTTTTAGAACAGTCTGGCGAGAAAATCGCCGTTTATGGTGCGAATTTACAGTCTCCGGCGACAAATGGCGAGAAAATCGCCACATCATACTTCAGGTGTAAATGTGGTAAGAAATATACAGCACGTAATAGTTTGTGGTATCATAAAAAGAGTTGCTACATGACTCTAGAGGATACGTTGTCAACAAATGTAGATGTTCCTACTCACGTAGTCAATCAGTTAGTTAGTCATCAAGCGAAAGATAATGAACTAACCTCTACATTACTCTCTTCTGATATGAAAGATAAAGATGCTGAATTTAAAGAACTAATATTGTTACTTTTGAAAGAAAACAAGGATATTCAAAAAACGTTTCTAGAAATACTTCCACAACTCAATGGAAATATAACAAATAATAGTAATAATACTACAACCAACAATAATCAATTTAATATCAATATGTTCTTAAATGAACACTGTAAACATGCTATGAATCTTACCGACTTTATTCATTCTCTACCTATTACAAATGAAACATATGACCATACGATTGAAAACGGGTTGACAAAAACGATTACGAATATGATAACAACTGGTCTTAATCAAATGGATGTATTAGAAAGACCAATTCATTGTACTGACCCAGCACGCAAGACAATGTACATAAAAGATAATAATGTCTGGGAAAAAGATAACGAGTTGAAATTGCTACTACATGGTATCAAGATATTGTCTATGAAACAACGAACTAGTATTAATAAATGGCAAGATGTTAATGTCGGGTGGGACAAAGATGATAATTTACAAACAAAACTAACGACTTTAGTATTTCATTCTATGACCAATATCGAAACTGATGTAAAAGAAGTGAATAAAATTATTCGTGCTATCAGTAAAAGCACATATTTGTCAAATCAAATTAAAAACGAATATTTGTAAACATTTAGAGGGATTATACTACTTTGTTTGTTCGTTTGTTTTTATTCTATACGAAATATATAATAATGGCAAAGTCTTATAAACGATATAAAAATTCTAAAAAGAATAATAGAAAAATGGGTAAGAGTAGAAAATATTTTACTTCTAGAAAATCTTATACTACTACTAGAAGAAGAATAGGCGGATTACTTGCTAAACCTGGTAATTCCACTTATAAAGCCGTATTAGAAGCAGCCAAACGCGGCGAACAAGGTACTCCAATCGCGAATCCATTTGGTAGTAAAACAATCATTGCTACTGAATTGCCTACCATGTCCAGACAATAAATCATTCGAGTAAATTACAACGGATGTAAATTAAATTATACAATTCAAAATATAATTTAATTATTTGTATTACGTTTGTTACTTACACCTATCTAGTATGTCATATCAAATCTAGAAGGCTGTACCGAATCCACCACCAAAATAGTCATTGGCCGCCATAGGTTCCATTATACTACCAGGAGTGGCTGCTCCAACTAAAGGAGTTTCTGGTCCAGCATACATATTATTAAAGTTTGGCGTTTGAGGAATCGAGTACTCATTTGACTGACTTTTCATATTAGTCATCTGAGCTTGTGGAGGCGGCATATTCATTGCTGGTTGCTGTTGAGTAGGCACAGAATACGATTGAGATAATGGCTGTGTTACACGGACTTGTCCGTTACCTTGATTTGATTTTTGACCATTAGATGATGTTTGACCTTCATATAACTCAAATAATCTATCCACTACTATTTGAACCTTTTCTCCTAATTTGGTTTGCATAGTTATGGAAATTAGCAAAATTGCTGGAATAATATTGAATACATTCACGTCTCCATACCTCAACCCACTATATGTAGGAATATACTCAATTATTTTATGAATGAAGTAGAGGGCCATAAACATTACAACTATTTGACCTATTATTTCGACCAAAATGACTAAACTGCCTTTGTCATCTTCCGCTTCAGGGATATAGTTTTTTATTAGTTTTAATAATACAACCACTGGTATTATTGCTAAAATAGAATATTGAATTATATTTAACAATAATCCTTTTTGTTCCTCATCAAAAGGGAATACTGTCTTTATAAATCCGTCTTCGTTATTTCCTGTATTTTTTTCCAATCTATCCATATGATTTATAATAAGAAATTAATATATTTAAATATATAGTTTTATTTCATATTATATGCTAAAGCACGCAATTGACCTAAATAAGTATAACAATCGTGACAAGGAGGAGAATTATCACGAAGAATTTCAATATCTGAATTTGCTAAAAGATATTCTCGCCGATGGGACAATGGAAGAAGGTAGAAATGGGAATGTACAGACGGCGTTTGGTTCAGCGATGCATTTTTCTCTTGAACATGGGACAATTCCTATTTTAACTACCAAGAAAACTGCTTGGAAAACGTGTCTGAAAGAATTACTATGGTTTATTCGAGGCGATACATCAAACATTCGTTTAAATAATGTGGGAGTACATATATGGGATGGCAATACTAGTCGCGATTTTATGGAAGCACGTGGTCTAGACCATTACAAGGAAGGTGACATTGGGCCAATGTATGGATACCAATGGCGCAACTTTAATGCTCCATATGATGGTTGTGATTCTGACTATGATGGCAAGGGTATTGACCAACTTCAATATGTTATAGATTGTTTGAAAGACCCCGTTAAAAGGACTAGTCGAAGAATGGTTATTTCTGCTTGGAATCCTTGCCAACTTAATGAAGGAGTGCTTCCGCCATGTCACGTGCTGTTTCAATTTAATGTTGTTAATGGAAATAAACTAAGTTGCAGTATGTATCAGAGGTCAAACGATGAATGCTGTGGAACGCCATTCAATATAGCATCATATTCATTTCTAACACATTTACTAGCAAAACATTGTGGATTAGAGGCTTATGAATTCCTATATTTTAAAGGAAATTGTCATATTTATAAACAGCATATTGAAGGAGCAAAAATACAAATTACAAGAAAACCTTATCCGTTTCCAGTCGTTTCAATTACACAAGTTAGAGAGAATATAAATGATTATCAGGTAGATGATTTCATTTTACAAAACTATCAACATCATGAACCGATAAAATTTCAGATGATTGCTTAAATCAAGGCGTTCATATCCACATACATACACCGTAATTCTACATTTGATAATTTGAACGTCGTATCTTAGACGCGATATAATTTTTATTGTCTAATGTGTTCCATTTGTTAGCATACATGTAGTAAAACCCATCATAATTTTCACGAAGAAACTGTGTATCATGTGTTATATTGAATATAGGTCTTCCAGAACCATACATTGTTTGTATTTGTTTTTGTCGCCAAATATTCTGTTTTTCTAGAGAATTCGTGGTGTAAGTATTTAGCATATATTTGATAGAGATAAATAATTATCATCAAGCAATCCAAATCTTCTGATATTTTAGGAGAAATGCGATAAGATTATTCATTTTTATTATAAAATATATTTAAAATGAGTTCAAGTTCATCAATCGCAGCAGCAAGACGAAGAAGAGCAGGTGGTCCTCCTGGTCCCCAACCACCAGGTTCTACTTCAAATAGGCCTTCTCAAACCAATTTAGACAACACACAACAAGCTCCTTCTTCTCCTATTAATCCACTTATATTACTTCAACAACACCATGCTAAAATTATATCAATGGACCAGATGTTACAAGATATCGTTAAGAATCAAGATATTCTTAATAATGATGTTATATCTATAAATACAAAAATCACATCACCTCTTATTAATGGTATAACTTCACCTGAAAATATGCTATTGTCAACATCTAACTCATCCATAAACGTAGACGAAATAAGTGATTTAGTTATGACTAGAGTAGAAGGAGAATTAGATTTAAAAGCTTTTTATGAAAATGATGAAAAACTAATGAATGAAATTGAAGGCCTTAAGACGATTGTTCAATCACAACAATTAGTTATAAATGGTCTTTCCACTACTTTACATACTATACTTACTAAATTAGACCTTATTATGAATAGTACACGTGAAACAACCAATGCGGTTGCATCCAAGGCAATGATGGAGGCTGAGGACAAGGCAAAGGTGGAGGCTGAGGAAAAGGCAAAGGTGGATGCTGCAGCCAAGGCAAAGAGAGAGGCTGAGGAAAAGGCAAAGGTGGAGGCTGCCGCCAAGGCAAATAGAGAGGCGGAGGAAAAGGCAAAGGTGGAGGCTGCCGCCAAGGCAAAGAGAGAGGCTGAGGAAAAGGCAAAGGTGGAGGCTGCCGCCAAGGCAAAGAGAGAGGCTGAGGAAAAGGCAAAGGTGGAGGCTGCCGCCAAGGCAAATAGAGAGGCGGAGGAAAAGGCAAAGAGAGAGGCGGAGGAAAAGGCTAATGCTAATATAGATAAGCCAGTTACAACCGTCTAATATGAACACAACTGTAATTACTAAGCAATTAGTAAAAATTAAGAATTTATAGTATAAAAATAATTTAGTATGAAAACATTATTTACGTTATTAATATTTTGTGTTGTCCTATTTATTTACATTCATATTAATTTTCATTTAAAAGTGAGTGATGATTTAGAAGTTTATGAAATAGACCAACCATCTAAAGATAAATTGGAAGAAATTTGTGATTTAAGACAACCGGTTATATTCGATTATAATGTAGATGGATTATTAAACGATTGTAATTTAGACAGTATTAGTAAAAACTTTGGCGCTTTTGATATTAAAGTAAGAAATGTCAAAGAGTATGACGATGTTAGCGAATTATATCTACCACTCACTCTAAATACAGCCATGGATATATTTAGAAAAGATAAAGAAGAGAGATTTGTTAGTGAAAATAATTGCGAATTTCTAGAAGAAACTAGTCTTATTAAAAGTTTTCGATATAATGACAATTTCCTCAGACCTTATTCAGTTAGTAATTGTATATACGATTTAATGTTTTCGTCAAAAAATACTAGAACTCCTCTTAAATATGAATTAAATTATCGTAATTTCTTTTTGGTTACTCAAGGTAGCGTAAAACTTAAATTAATCCCACCTAAATCGTCCAAATATTTATATACGATAAAAGATTATGATAACTTTGAATTTCTCTCTCCAGTAAATCCATGGAACGTTCAGTCTCAGTTTAAACCAGACTTTGATAAATTGAAAACATTGGAAGTTTCTTTGAAAGTTGGACAGATTATTTATATTCCGGCTTATTGGTGGTACAGTTTTGAATTTGCTGAAAGTACAAGTATTTGTGTTTTTAAGTATAAGACTTATATGAATAACATTGCGGTATCAAATCATTTGCTTGTAAACTTACTTCAAACACAGAATGTAAAGAGAGAAACTGTTAAGAAAATAGACAATAACGATAAAATCATATCAAACGATACCCCTCCTATAGATACGTCTTTTGTAAATGATAAAAAGTAAAATTGATTAAATTAAATAATCCGCAATTATAAGCATATTATTTAATACGATGACAACATCATATAAAATATTAATAAGTGACCGGAATTATTCAGAATGGATTATATACGATGCCTTATCTTTGAATGAATTAGTTGATAAAATAGATGTTCAACCTTCAGTTAATAAGTTGTTTTCAGGTGATACATTTGAATATGATTGTAATAACTCTACATATGAAAAAAATGATAAAAACTGTAAGATCCTTCATTCGTGTGTTCGTTCTATGCCATCTATCCCAGGAATATTGGTGTTAAAGGATGGGAAAACCTTCGGAAAACACAAGGACAAATTCCTCTACAAGTGTATTCCAGATGATACGCGGTTCCCTATATTTACTGTCCCATATGCGTTGAAAGTCGGTTTTTCAAAAAATATCGACAACAAGTATGTTGTATTTCGGTTCGATAATTGGAACGGCAAACACCCACAAGGCACCATCGTAAGCGTGCTAGGTGACGTTGACGTTCTTTCTAATTATTACGAATATCAATTATATTGTAAAAGTCTATATGCCTCTATACAGAACTTCAACAAGGCTACCACAGATGCGTTGAAACAAAAAACAGAACCAGAATTTATTTCCTCTATGATTAAAAAATATAATCTGGTTGATAGGACATCTGAACAGGTCTTTAGTATTGATTCAAAAGAAACAGCAGACTATGATGACGCATTTAGCATTATAGACAATGGTAATAATAGTTACAAACTCAGTATTTACATAGCAAATGTTCCCCTATGGATGGAAGAATTAGAATTATGGAATTCATTTTCGGAGAGAATATCAACCATTTATTTGCCAGATAGAAAACGACCTATGATGCCTCTCTCACTATCGACGTGCGTATGTAGCTTATGTGAACAAGTGGTTCGTTTAGCATTTGCGATAGATATTACTATTGTAAATGGGGAAATTATTGGTTATGTCTTTGAAAATACCTATATCAAGGTTTATAAAAACCACGTTTATGGTAGCAAAGAACTGAAAGAAGACGCGAATTATAAACTCATGTACGGCGTAGTGGATAAACTGACGTATATATACAAGTATACTACTGCTATCAAGAGTAGCAATGATTTGGTCAGTTATTTGATGGTTTTGATGAATTATTACACGGCTCTGGAAATGATAAAATACAACAATGGAATTTATAGGTCTGTTAATTTTAATGCCAAGACGGAATCACAGGCTACTCTACCAGACGACGTAAATAATTTCTTAAAAATATGGAATAGCTCTTGTGGTCAATACGATTTATATGATGAGCGAAAGTGTCATGAGATGCTAAATTTAGATTCCTATATTCATTGTACGTCTCCAATTCGTCGATTAGTAGACCTATTAAATATGGCTCGACTACAGAAAAATTTAGGGTTAGTTGATTATTCGACATCGTTTGAAACATTTGAAACACATTGGACAAATCGCCTCGAATATATTAATACTACTATGCGTGCTATTCGAAAAATTCAAAGTGATTGTTGTTTACTAGAAATGTGTACGAGTAATCCAGAAATATGTGAGAAAGAATACGATGGATATATATTTGACAAGATTGTTCGTAATGATGGATTGTATCAATACATCGTTTATTTGGCTGACGTAAAGACTGTATCTAGAATAACATCCAGATATGAGTTGGAAGATTATAGTAAATACAAGTTTAAAATATTCATATTTCAAGAAGAAGCCTCATTAAAAAAGAAGGTTCGTCTTCATCTTATCATGTAAAATATTCAACCGTATTTAATTTTATCATTTCGTTTTATTTATGTTTTTTACACATATAATGATTGATTTGTCGCAATAAATTTTAAAGTCAGTTCTGGAATTTGTGTGAGCTTATGTAGCAGTTCCACGTTTCCCATATATTCCGCCACATTTTTCAGTTCATTCACCATATTGTTTATTTTCAATATTGCTTTAATAAATTCACCTGGAAATATTTCATATTCATAATCGCATTTTTGAATTATTTCTTTACACGTTTTTTCTTCTTCGCTTTCACACCAATTTAATATTGGATTCACTAGTTCAAATAGGCAATTCAAATTGTCCGTCGTCTCTATTCCATGACGCAACTCTTCATTCTTATAATCACCATATACACTTTCTAGGGAAGATAATAACTCATTAAATTCTGGGTTCGCAGTCAAGTTAGATACATTATGTATTTTTTTATCATCTTTTACGCGAATATTGGCGAAACAACTCAATAATGCCGCGATTTCATACGCAGTATAGTCCTTAAGATAATTGTGCTTTATAAGAAAGTCTGTAAAAGCCAAACAATGTGTCTCTTGAATGAATGTTGCCATTCCTCCCTTTTCTTGAATGGTTATCTTGCTGCGACCAGTTTCACCAGATTCAATAGATTCGCTAGATTCGCCAGATTTGCCAGGTTCTTCATTTTCTAACCTTTCTTTAATATAATCGAAATGTTCCAGGAATTGAACCACTCTATTAAAACTATTCTGAAAATGCTGTTTTAGCGTCTCAATATACTCTTCATTTTGCCTAATTTCTTCCTTTAAAACAAGTATTGATTTGTATTGTTCTAACTGACTTTTAAATTGTTTGCTACCCGTTTCAATGTCTTCGACTATTCGTTGGAGTTGTTTTCGCGCCTTTTGCTTACACGTTTTCAGTTCTTCTGTCGCGTCAAGATAATTCTTAAAAACCGTCATATTATTAACTACATACTCATATGACGGGTTTGCCGTTTTATTTTCAATATCTGTTTTTAACTGGGCTATATGACTTTCAGTCGCTTGAATACTTCGCTGAATCTCTCCATTTGACATACTTTTCCCAGCAAAGTCAATTGTGTTATTATTGAATTGTAAAAAGTTGAGAACCAAATTATACGAAATAGCAAATTTCGACTGAAGTGTTTGCGGATTCCCGTTTATCATTTGTCCGTAGTCGTGACCATTTGGCAGTTTGAACATATTATTTAAATGAATTACGTGTCCGACTGTATCGAGTCCTCTTCTTCCTGCTCTACCAGCCATCTGTGTATACTCGTGTGGATACAACATACGCATCGAAGAACCATTGAACTTGTCAAACCCAGTAAATAATACTGTTTTAGTTGGCATATTAATTCCAACAGCAAACGTCTCCGTAGCAAATAACAGTTTTACATATCCTTTGGCAAACATTAATTCAATCATTTCTCTAAAAATAGGCATAATTCCTGAATGATGAATGGCAACACCCTTTTCCAATAATTTCATAATCATTTCAAATTCGGGCAAATTAACGTACTCTTTAAAATTTGGCAATTTTCTTAACGTATTTTCACATTCACGGCGCATAATAGACGGTAGATGTGCCTCATCTTCTCCAAACAAACTCATATTAATTGTTTGGGCAAACCGTTCTACAAGTTTTCTTGAGAATACAAAACAAATTGCTGGCAACATACCATTATCGTATAAATATTTTGTTATTTCATTCAATACAAACGATGGTTTGATATGGCAATTGTTTTTGGTTGTATGGTCCAATAATCGCCTAACTTTGTCATAATTATCCTTATTGAAACTGCTTTTACCGTCTTTTAATGGAATTGGCTTATGTAAGAATTCATTTATATATTTAAGAAATTCCTTGTCCTTGATGTTTTTAATAGGTCCTTGTGGCATTGTAGTGTAAAAGTAATGATTAAGTGGCACTACGCGATGTGTAGTGGGAGCTAAATATACCTTTTTTTGATGTTCTTCGTTTGTTTTCACGTCCTCAATCCATTGAGCGAATATTTCTGATTTGTCAATTGTTGCCGACAGCATAATCATCTGAATATGACTTGGTAGAAACATAATAGTCTCTTCCCATACCTTGCCTCTGTCTTGGTCATTGATGTAATGAATTTCGTCGAATATCACGGCTGCTAACTCGTTTTGGAAATCCATTTCAAATTGAAGAGGGACGGAATTCATATCCACTTGATTATCAATTGTTTTTTGTAGGAGTGTATTTCGCAATATTTCAGTTGTCATAATAAGAACGTCTGCTTCTGGATTAAACTTAATATCCCCAGTTAAAATACCAAATGATATATGAGGAAATTTTTTAGTAAATTCATGAAATTTTTGATTGGATAATGCCTTGATAGGCGAAGTATAAATCACCTTTTTTCCTTTTGCCGCGAAATGTTCAATAGCGAATTCAGCGGGTAGTGTTTTTCCGCTACCAGTATGAGCAGTCACCAAAATATGATTTCCCTCTACAATAGATTGAATCGCGTATTTTTGAAAATCACTTAGTGGAAACGGAAAAGTGTCAAAATGTTCTTGGAATAATTCGTCATGTGGAAACTTGTCTTTACAGATAATGACCATTGTCAGTTAATACTAATAAAATAAATATATACTCTTTAACTACATTCAATTTTAAATTTATTGTAAGATATACCAATATCATACTATATGTTGCTAACACGTTCTCACCTCCAACTATGTATAGAAAACTAATGAATAATATATACTAAACCATTTAAAGCATTCTGTCCATTACTACATATAATGAGTTCTACTACAGTTACAAGTAATACTATTTACCAAGGCCGCGTAAAGTGGTTTAATAATAAGGCTGGATATGGATTTATTACAGTTATCGACGGACAAGATGCGGCTGATAGAATTGGCACAGATGTTTTTACGCATCACAGTGCTATTTCTGTGATTGATGAGCAATACAAGTATTTGGTTCAGGGAGAATATGTCGAGTTTACTCTTTCGGATATTGAATCACCTGCTAATTATAAGTACCAAGCATCTAACATTAAAGGATTGAAGGGCGGAAAACTTCTATGTGAGACGCGATATGAAACGCGTTCATCTATGCCTCCACGTCAACAATCACAATCACAATCGCGTGGGTCTAGTGATAGACAACGCCCACGCCCACGTGGTTCTGGACCGCGAGATGGTGTTGCTGGTGCTGGTCCTACTATGCATGACTCTTCTCGCGACGATGGAGAATGGGTTCTTAACAATATTAAGCGCAATGCTCGTAACCCGATAAATGAGATGTAAATTTATTGTCTTTACTACATTCCATATCATATAATTCAACCATTCTTTTAGGACATATATGTTGTAATACTTAACATATATGTTTAAAATATATTTAAAGGTACTACAGTTATGTAATATACAAATGAACGCAATCGTTAATAATATTTCCAATGAAGTTAATAATGATGCTAACGAGGATTCAAATCATATTGATACTCAGTTTATATCTCTTTTAAGTACATTATCTCAACTAAAAACTCAGATTACGTCTTTTGCTATCCAATTAAGAACTCTTGAAAAAACGGTGAAGAAGGAAGTTAAACAACATAGGAAAGAGATTACAAAGAAACAATCGAAAGGTAGTCGAAAGCCATCTGGATTCGCAGAAGCTGCCCCAATATCAAAAGATTTATGTGAGTTTCTAGGTAAAGACTATGGTTCTTCAGTTGCTAGAACCGATGTAACCAAGTTTATTTGTAATTATATTCGTCAAAATTCCTTGACAAATGATGATAACAAGAGAGTTATTAAGCCTGACAATAAGTTGAAGAGTCTTTTAGGAACTGATGATGATACAGTTGTCACTTACTTTAATATCCAACGATTTATGAACAAACATTTCATCAAGAAGACTGACGAGAACACAAAGTAATACTTTATTTCAACTATTGTAACTGATATAAAGATTTGATTGTGTAATATTGTATCAATGAACACGATACAACCTTATCAAGTAAGAACATATACATATTGGATGTCAGTAAAAGAGTATGCGATTTTTAGTAAAACAAGACCGGTTGAAATACCATTTAATAATAATACTAATGTGAAAATAATTACACGTACTCACGTCCATTTTTTTTAAATTAAAATTTAAAATTAAAATTTAAAATTAAAATTGAAATAATATTTTATTACTATATTCGTTGATACTAATAAAATGAAAACGGAGTTTTATAACGGAACAGAGATTATCATTGGTCAAAATGCCAAAGAAAACTGGAATATGATTGATTTTAACAGTAATTTTATTTGGCTTCATTTAAATTCTTATCCATCATGTCATGTTATTATTAAATCTGAAAACCCAGATAATATGACATTGATTGTTGCCGCAGAACTATGTAAAGAAAATACAAAATATAGAAATTTACCACATATAAAGATATGTTACACTAAATGTAACAACCTGATAAAGGGCCCAGATGAAGGTAGTGTCATTTATAAAAGCAAAAGACAAGTTCATACTATATCTGTATAATACATAAAAATTGATTTGTTATATTTGTTATTTTTATTGGTAATCAAACTTTCGTCAAATCAAATCAAATGAAATTATGTCTAGAAATAGAAACGGAATTCAATGACATCGATAGATATATTCAAATGCTAAACGAGGAAAAAGAAGTAACTGATTTTATTGAGAACGGAAAATATCCATATAGATTGACATCAAATCAAAAATATCTTTATATGCCTATTCTGGATGATATATCTTTTCCAGAATTTGTAGCCGTAGATAACTCTGATTATATCGACAAAGTAAATATTATGATACATACAATAAATGAAATCGAAATTGAATTAAAATCGAATACAAATAGGACAAATATTGTCATACCCGAATGTCAACATAAAGACAATATTTGTCCTATTTGTATGGATGATATTGGGGACAGAAATTATATGGTTCCTCTATGTGGTCATCGCGTGTGTATGAATTGTGTTGTAAAAAATTTCACTACAAATCTAAATAGTGGTAGCCTATGTTGTTTGTGTAGAGGATGTATACTACCAATTTTGTAAAATATGTTATATTACACTACAAAAATAATTTGCCGTATTGATGTATTTGTACTATGATATACATCTTCAAATGTGTATGTGAAAATAAAATAATATTAAAAAAGTTGTACGCGTATTTGTAATAAAATACAAGAGTAATAAAAATAAAAAGAATAAGTATAATTAAATTAAAAATAAAAAGAATAAGTATAATTAAATTAAATCTAAAATTTCACTAAGGGGGTAAGTTGTAGATATGGAAAATAAAAAATACTACAGGTAAGATGTATAAAATATATAATATAATATTGTATTGTATGCAATGAATATATTTAGAATAAATAGTAGTTATAGGAATATTATATAATATACATACTTTATATAATGGTTTTCAAACCAACTGACAAGACTGAACTCCAAACAGCGATAAATCTTTGGATTAGCGATAATACGATGGCAGTTTCTACTTATGGTGACATCAATACATGGGATACATCATTGATACCGGATATGATTACACATATAATGGCGAAACCTTGTACAATGTGTTGTTGGAAAAACAAGGTCAACTAATAACAAACAAGTTAATATGCGAAACGTTACATCCGGAGAACATAATGAGAAAGATATGTGGTGGAAAATACAAGAAGTCGGAGGAAAAGAGGTTGTGCGCCGAGTTGAGTGAACTAATAAGGGAGAATGATTATCGCGGGTATAAGAAATTGTATGTTTCTTTGAAGTAAATAACTTGATACAGATAATATATTACAACTAGCGAAGATACTATAAAATAAAAATAATTAGATATTTTTATTTTTACATACCAATTGAATCAATCATTTATTGGAGACCACCCCAACTGACATTGTGTTGGTTTCAAAGAGAATAACTTCAATTTCACCAAATGTGTAATGAACTGAAATACGAAATCGCATGTGATTAGATTATATGTGTTCTATAGGAATAGGAATATAATCTTTATATGTAGGTATATTTTTTTTGTTATAGTTTTTAATATTTTGTTTATGTATAAAGCCAATGAGTGAACCAACGTTAGAATGGACAAAATTATCGGGGTCAGACGCATTTGATTTCGCGAACAGTGTAGCAATTGATTCGAATAATAATGTGTATATCACAGGACGTACTCCAATTAGTTTAGACGGTGAGACACATGCTGGTGGTAATGACGCCTTTTTAGTAAAGTATGATATTGCTGGAACTAAATTATGGACAAGACTATTAGGGTCAGAACTAAATGATATAGCAAACTGTGTAGCAACCGATTCGAATAATAATGTGTATATCACCGGATATACAGGAGGTAGTTTAGTAGACGGCCAACCAAATGTTGGTTCTAATGATATATTTTTAGCAAAGTATGATAGTGCTGGAACTAAACTATGGACAACACAATTGGGGTCAACAAACATCGATCAATCAGTGGCTCTAGCAATCGATTCGAATAATAATGCGTATATAACAGGATTTACAACAGGTAGTTTAGGCGGTGAGACAAATGCGGGGTCGTTTGACGTTTTTTTAGCAAAGTATGATAGTGCTGGAACATTCGTATGGACAACACAATTGGGGTCAACTACAAATGATTTCGGACTAGGTGTAGCAATCGATTCGAATAATAATGTGTATATCACCGGATATACTGACGGTATTTTAGAAGATGGTCAGACAAATACTGGTTCTAATGACGTTTTTTTAGCAAAGTATGATAGTGCTGGAACTAAAGTATGGATAAAACTAATTGGGTCGTCAGCAAATGATCAAGGACAAGGTGTAGCAATTGATTCGAATAATTATGTATATATCGCCGGAAATACCAGAGGTATTTTACAAGACGGTGGGACAAATGCTGGTGTTGAGGACGTTTTTTTAGCAAAGTATGATAGTGATGGGACTAAAGTATGGACAAAACAAATGGGGTCCTCTCTACAGGATTACATGGGAACTCTAGCAATCGATTTGAATAATAATGTGTATATCACAGGATATACAGGAGGTAGTTTAGTAGACGGCCAACCAAATGCCGGTTCTAATGACGTTTTTTTAGCAAAGTATGATAGTGCTGGAACATTCGTATGGACAGTACAATTGGGGTCGTCTGGAAACGATCAAGCATTCGGTGTAGCAATCGATTCGAATAATAATGCGTATATCACAGGAAATACCAATGGTAATTTAGATGGTGAGACAAATGCTGGTGGTGGTGACATCTTTTTAGCAAAATACAGTATACCTCCATCACCGCCTCCACCATTGTCTCAAGAAATACAAACTTCTGTAGAATCGTCAGTACCATTAGTAGATATAACTGAGTCTGTTATAATAGTAGATGTAGCCGTTGGTGTTTTGACAACAGGAAGTGAAATTGAAAAGAGTCAAAAGCGTACACTATTTTTAGAAAAGCTCTTTACTGACAATGTAGGGTTGTCTTCAGCGGTTGGAAAGATAACAATGTCAAAGACAGAGTTATTAGGAAGTGGTTCGTCGATAACAAAGTCGACAATGGTTATAATAAAGGCGTCGAATACGGATACGTCCGTGTCAACGTCGAGTTTAGGTGAGAACGAAGGTGTGTATGTGTATATGGGTGTGGGTGATTTCGCGGTATTCGATACAACGGTTGGTAAATTAAAAATAAAAAAACAAACTGACATACAGTATGTAATATACGAGGGTTATGTAGATTCAAATACACCTATAACAAAAACAATGAATGTGGGAGAGTCGAGTAGTTATGGAAGTTTTACATATGTAGTAGGTGGTGTGAGTGGGCAGGTAAGTACGTCAGGCGGAGGATCGGTAGCGCCGATATGTTTTCCGTCGGGAACCCCGGTAGAAACGGATCAAGGAGAAGTGTCGATAGAAAAGTTGAATCCGGATATTCACAGCATACGCGGGAAGCGAATAGTGGCGATAACTGAAACGAGGCCATTGTTTAGTCATATTGTGTGTATTGAAAAGGACGCGCTGGGAAAGAGAGTGCCGTGTGAAAGAACAGAAATAAGTAAGGAGCATTGTGTGTTTTACAAGGGGAAAATGATGAGAGCAGTAGACCTAGTGGGTGAATGTAATGGAGTGAGCGAAATCGGATATAATGGTGAGCCGTTGTACAATGTGTTGTTGGAGAAGCATGGTCATATGATAATAAACAATTTAATATGCGAGACGTTACATCCGGAGAACATAATGGGAAAGATATGTGGTGGAAAATACAAGAAGTCGGATGAAAGGAGGTTGTGCGCCGAGTTGAGTGAACTAATAAGGGAGAATGATGTAAGAGGGTATAAGAAGTTGTATGGTTCTTTGAAGTAAAAAAAAATTGAAGTATGAAGTAAAAAGTGAAGAAGATGAAAGAAGAATGAAAAGGGAAGAATTGCTGGAAGAGTTGGAAAGGATGGGAGTGTTGGTGTCAGACTGGAGGGTTCTGGTGTCGTGTTGGAGTGAAAGAAAGAAGAGAGTAAAGTTGCCGTGGTGTGGAGTAGTGTTAGAAGGAAAGTGTAAGAGTATAAGAAGGAATGGAGGATTATATACGCAGTGTGGAGTGTCGTTATCGATATCAGAAATAGAGTCGGAGTATTGTGAAGGGTGTGTTGAAGAGAAAATGAAGAATGGAGAATTAAAGTACGGAACGGTGTATGATAGGATGAAAGTAGGAATAGAGGAGTATAGAGATGAGAAAGGAAATAAGGTGGTAAGATACAGTCAAATAATGAAAAAGGAGAAGATAAGTAAGGAAGAAGTGTTAGAAGAAGGAATAAGAATGGGAATAGAGGTGCCGTTGTGCCATTTTGAAGAAAATGAAGGGAAGCGAGGACGTCCGAGGAAGGAGAAGAGTGTGAAAGAAGAAGTGGAGAAAAGAAAGCGAGGTCGTCCGAAGAAGGAAAAGGAGGTAGTGTGGAATAGTGCTGGAGAAGAGTTAATAGCGAGTTTGCTGTCGGAAAGGAGAGAAGTGTGTGAAGGAGTTGAAGTGTGTGAAGGAGGAGAAGTGTGTGAAGTATGTGAAGGAGTTGAAGGAGGATTGTTGGAAGAGGAAGAAGAGACGAGTGTAATGAAGTGTGAGATAGGTGGAAAAACCTATTTGAAGTCAGATGACAATGTGTTATATGACTTAAAGACACATGACGCGGTAGGAGTGTGGAACGAAGAAAGAAATGAAATAGAGGAGTTACCAGATGAAGAAGAGTGAGTAGAATGAAGTTGAAATGAATAAATGATAAAAGTGTATAAGAAAGATGGATGTAATTATTTTTATTGTGAAGTAGGTAAGGTGTCGTGCGCGTTGGAGTATAAAGGTAGGTTATGAAAAAAGACCGGAAAAAAAAATTGAAGTTGAATGATGTGAATGAAGTAAAAGTATAAGAATATAGGAAGCGAAGTATCGTTTTAAACAGAAGGAGTAGAAAAGAAGTATGACCGCAATGATGAATACGCCGTTAAGTTTAGGTCCCGTGTGTGTGGATGAGGCGATAATTCCGAGGGATATAGATCAAGGTCTATATGATGCGATTGGCGAGTCGATAAGCAATGCGCATAGAATGTACTATAAAAAAAAGTCTTGTAGCTGGCTGGAGTTGGCTGAGAATGAAATGCCCGAAGTGGATGATAAGTTAATGGATGAGAAGATAGTAAATGCGATAAGTGTTGGCGCAGATGTAAACGCTAGATTTAAATTTGGAGTGACAGCTCTAATGTATGCGTGTCAAGGTTCGTTGTCGTCGGCAAGAGTGTTGGTAGCACTTGGCGCAGATGTGAATGCTATAGGAAATTTTGGTTCAAACGCGCTGTTTACTGCGATAGGAAACAAACAAGATGAGATAGTTGAATTGTTGATTGAAAAGGGAGCGGATATTCACTCAGAGTCAACAAGCACATTGAACAACGGTCGATTTAACTCGTCGCCGCTAGTGTATGCGGTATCCGTTAGCAACTTAATGTCGGTGAAATTATTACTGGCGAATGGTGCGAATCCGAATACAAAAGATAGAAATGGCGACACCCCTCTAGGTCGTGCTAGATATGACCCAACAGGTGAGATAAGCAAACTACTGATTGAACATGGCGCAACTATCCGCGATGAGATTGAATAAGAAGCGGTAGAATGGAAAGGTGATATAAATAGTAAAGTAGAAATAGCGTAATGTAATGATATGAGAATTAGTAAGTATAAATAAAAAAAATGATAAAAAAGTGCTGTGAATATGAGCATTTTTTATGTAGTTTACCATGTGAAGGTCGTAAGAGGGAATGAATAAATTCTGTCTGTGTATGTGTAATAAAGAGAGAAAACTGAAGTATAAGTATAGAGAGCAGTATAAAAAAGAATGCGAGATGTGGTTATGTAATCGATATGATGGTTAGCAATAAAGCAATAAAAAATGTATGGTGTATATAGAAAAAAAGGATAAATTCTCTCTATGATTGAATGTATGTTGTAAAAAGAATGAAGTGCGATAGTAATATAAAATGTAATGAAAGAATATAAACTGAAGTGTGTAAATAATATAAGAGAGTGAATGATGTCGGTATCATCAATAATAGCAATAATAGCGGTGTCGTGTACATTGCTGGGAATAATGGGATGGATAAATTTTGAATGTGATTATGATATAAAGAACGAACCGTTACAAGAGCAAGAAGAGATATAGAGAGGAAGTATAGTATATAGGATTTCAAATACTTTGAATAAAAAGTATTTGAAAAGAATAAGAATGGTTAAAGTGATGAATCTGTCTGTGTGTAAGAATTGAACTAGTATTTTGATTGTAACTGAAGTGTTTGAATATATAAGCAAGAGAGAAATGATTAATAAAATGGTTGTAGTTAATAGTGTTGTAATTAAATGTTTATTTTCTCTCTATGTATCTAATTAGGAAGAGTATATAGTATTATTTAAATAGTGTTACTGTTGCTGCCGCAGGCTCTAGTTGATGCCACGTGCTATTGTCGTTGGGTCTGCGACAGCAAGCGGTAACTGGTTATGTAACCGATATCTGACATAGAGAGAAAATGATTAATTAAATGGTTGTTACTAACTAAGTAATGATTAATTGTGTATTTTCTCTCTACGTATATATTTTGAAAGAGTATATAGTATTCTTTTTATAGTGTTACTGTTGCTATTGCTACCGCAGGCTCTAGTTGATGCCACGTGCTATTGTCGTTGGGTCTGCGACAGCAAGCGGTAACTGGTTATGTAACCGATATCTGGCCTATAGAGAAAAAGATTACACCCTTGGTAATTTAAAACGCCGTTTTCACGGAATAAAAAATAACCAAGAATGTAAAATCAATAGTAGGAATATGACCTACGATGGTGTAATTTTTTCCACTTCTTTTTTTGTATTGGAAGTGGTGAAAGACGAAATTTGAAAACAGGCCAGGCGTTCTTGCTTCTCGTCGAATTGCGTCCACCTGTTGCATTGACAAGGGGGTCATGTTATCGGAATTTATGTCATTCGTAAATGATTATCGTAATGTATCAAATAATAATCACTGCAATGTTTATGTGAGATTATCATCCATTATATTATTATACTTGAATGTGTGTAATTCAA
>Ga0209390_10005028_pt1 | contig 19197 bp, 13 predicted proteins | sample BON01_FD_187212 | JGI IMG/M metagenome (GOLD analysis project Ga0209390, IMG submission 187212) | Freshwater microbial communities from Lake Bonney liftoff mats and glacier meltwater in Antarctica - BON-01 (SPAdes) (version 2) | ecosystem: Environmental > Aquatic > Freshwater > Ice > Glacier...
CATCGTGAAGTGATCTCTCCATTGCAACGGGTTCAAGCCGAGCTCGGCATGCACGAAGGGATAGCGTGCGTCGCCGCAGATCCACACGGAGCCTACAGCTGTTAAAAGCATGCTGAATTCTGTGCCACATGCGACCATCAGAGCAGGAGAATGCCCGAAATTATGCATTGTCAATCTCAAAGGAATGTTTGAAAATAACACTTCGGGGCCATGTCCCAATTCACCACGGGTGCCACAGCCCCACATGTAGAGCGACCCGTCGCGAGTAACACAGGCTGCGTGAGTGTGTCCGGCAGCCGCCATCAGGACTTTGTGCCCGTCGAGCACTGCTTCCGTGTTGATCAAAACAGGTCGCTGCTGCACCACGACGTTACCAAGCCCGAGCTGGCCGACGTTATTTTCACCAAAACCATACAGATCGCCGTCTTCTGTGACAACCAAACAGAAATCATTACCTGTCACTAACGACATTGGCGCCCAGAGTAGCGTGGACTGGAGAGTCTTGACATCACTTATATAATGTCAATCTAAATCAATTTTTACATAATACAATTTCCCGGAAATAGCCCAAAATGTGTTTTTCCGGATGTTTTCGGTCGTTACACACTCTCACTGCGTAAAATGTCTTGATATCGCACGGCGGACTCGGAGGCACTATCAGGCAAAATATATGCACCCATTTTTTTGTTTCCAGCGTGTGATCGGGCTGGGCTCGGTTGGGCTGGTGATTACCAAAATGTTTTGGGAAAAGTTGGTGGCAGTGAAATGGAGTGTGGTGGGGTCGATGTACATGCTCTTGAATCGGGCGAAAATACAGCGTGTTTTTCGGCATCTCAAGTGCGTTTTTATGAAAATACGCAATATTACACATAGCGGTGCGCAGAACCAAGACCCATCAGATTTCGTAACCCGATACCCACGGTTCCAGGGTTGAAAACCATGTTGTCTATGATGGTCTTGAGAAGCTCCTCGGACAGATTGTTGTACGCAGATCCGGCACCAAGGCGTGTATGAAGATTCATTGCAATCGCAAGCATAACTTCCTGTCGTGGACGGTGCCATTGGCCAACTCGAGCTCCGTTGTCTCTGTGTAACAACGCATGTGGCACTATGCGCGGTATTGTGTCGAATTTGATGCCGTGCATCCGAGAGTTTGGCAATCTATGATCAAATTCAAGTGGGTTATTCGTGTTTGCAGATCCTGGCCCGAGACTGGTTAAACCGACCGACGTCGGTGCTACCAGCATCCCAATCACATAAAGACTTCCTTCCTCTGTGACGACGGCGGAGTGATGTTGTCCCGCGGCAGCCGTGGCGATCCTGGCGTTTCCAAAGTGGATTGGATTGATGAGAGTTGGTAACAGAACATCCAAGCCAGTCTGAAACAGAATAGTACCATCAACCACAATAGATCTGCCAACATTATCAACCCTAGCATACAGTCCCCTCCCACAACTGAAAACTCTATTGTCTTTTGTAACGATAAGTGAATGCTCATCACCGCAAGATGCCATGCGCACACCATGTTCTCCAAACAACTGTGCACTTCCCACACGTCCGGGAACTTGCATGTTCGCCCTGCCACCCAATCCAAGTTGTCCACTTCTCCCGTATCCACATGCCCACAGTACACCATCCGTAGTCACCACCATGGTAAAGTTCTTGCCACCATCCATGGAGGACACGGCTGTTCCATTGAATGTCTCCACTGGCAACCGAACAGGGGTTTGACAATATGACCCATTTTGGTCTGTGGCGGTGGTCCCGCGGTGGCCAAGCTGTCGAAATTCATTGGACCCCCACGTCCATAGATTACCTGTCGTGTCCAACGCCATGGCGTGCGCACTGCCGGCTGCTATCATTTCGATGCTGGCATCATGGAAAAGCGTATGTGGGTTCAAGAGCGTCAAGACATTTTTGCAGTCAACGTGATTGTTTCCGAGTTCACCGCCATTTCCATTACCACACGTCCATACATGACCTGTCGCTGTGAGAACCATGGTAAATGTTCGACCACATGCAACCATCACAGCAGGAGAGAACCCGAAATTGTGCGTGCCCAGACGGAATGGACGCAGGCGCGTGTCGTACGAAGAATTCCCCAACTGGCCATTTCTGCCATAACCCCACGTCCACACAGCCCCATCTTGCGCCGTACAGGCCCCATGACTTATACCTGCCGCCACCATACCAACCTTGTCACCAGACTGTATGACGCTTCCATGTGGCTGCCCTGTGCGTTTCCGTTGCATCAATACTGGTTGGAGCGCATTCGTCTGGTTTCCTATGCCAAGTCTCCAATTGCCATTGACTCCCATTGCATATAGTTCGCTGTCTTCTGTGACTATAAAGGTGCTAGAGCCACCAAGTGCTATGGACATTCTGTGTAATTTGCGAACGACACTTTTATTATATATCATTTCGAGGTGAAATATGCGAGGAAACAGCACATGTTATGAATTATAGGCCAAATTCACGTCTTGTACACACATCGGCGTCGATTTGGAATGGACTTTGCCATGTGATGTAATAAATTGATACATTATAATTCTTACACGTTTCCTGTCTAATGAATCTTCAAGAGGTCAACAGGAATCGCAAGAAATCCCTCCATATTGCCTCAATTCGTTCATATGTTGCGTGATCGCTGATTCTTATTTGGTCATACAGTAACACGACATCTTGGTTGTAAATGTTGCCCAGATGAAACGCAGGAGTTGTGCATGTACACTGCAACGCATTGCAACCAGGGGTCTCAGCATACAATAAATGAATAAGCAATTTTTCTGTATTGGGTCTTTTATGGTCATATCTACTCAATAGATCCAGAATTTGTCCGTGTGGGGCGAAGCTGTGATGGCATTGCCACAACTCGGCCGCCTGTTCAAATGCACGGAGTTGTTTGTTCTTGAACAGCACAAAAGTCGCTACTGGACCGCTGTACACCACTCGGAAACCGAAGCGCCTCTCATAGTCGTCAAAATAGTCCAAATGCAGTGACTGTAAAACCATTCGTTTGCTCTCCTTCTCTGACAGGTCTGTGCGTTGGCAAAACAATGGAATGATAAGGTCGGTGTTCATGCTACATTCCAGCCTGTCGAATGTGAAAACACATCGATAGTTGTCTTGCACAAAGCGGTGCATCTGGAGACCCAAATTCTGATAGATGGTGAACAGACCGCCTGGCACAGCCATTTTGGTGGCATATTCCAAGTACATACTGTGCAAAGCAAAGCAGATAGCTGACGTTGAAATTGTATAGCCTTATATATACCAAGTGCGCATCGTCGTCATGGTACTCGATTTTTCCGGCGGCTCATCTGAATGATATAATGTAGGAATGACAGTATATAAGTGAGTAGAGATTCTTACCAGCATGTACCCATCCAAAATGGCAGTGGCTGTTGGCGATGGCTTCACTCTTGCACTCACAGAGGACGGCAATCTGTGGGCCACTGGCAGCAATGACCATGGACAGCTGGGGATAGGCAATCTGCAACTACAGGATGCCCCGGTTCTGATCAACAAAATCACAGCATTTGCCGGAAAGGAAGTGACAATGGTGTCCGCGGACGCCAAAAACGCCGCCTGTGTTACAGCAGATGGCGATGTTTACACGTGGGGTAGTAACAGCGACGGTCAACTGGGTCGAGGCTTCTGCATCTTCAATGTAACCACCCCTGGCCGTCTGGACAAATCCTTGTTTGGAAATTCGCCAGCTGTGATGGTGGCGTGTGGTGCTGATTTCACAATTATTTTGACGGCACAAGGACACGTTTGGACATGCGGTCAGAACTACAGAGGTCAATTGGGTCTCAACCACAACTCTGACGTGTCAGTGCCGACACAGATCGACCCGGTGAACTTCGGACACGCCCCAATTGGTATGATAGCGGCCGGTAGTGACCACAGCATGGCGCTGTCACGTGATGGCGCAGTCTTTACGTGGGGGTGGAACAACCATACCCAGCTGGGATTGGGAGATGGCAGCACAGAAAGCACCAGCCACAGAGATCCTCTCCGGAAGGCAAAAATCTGGATTCCATCTCGAGTGCCTGTAACAGCGTTTGGCGGTGCTGCAGCTGTGTTTATCAGCGCCGGTAGCATTTTCTCCATGGTGGTCACAGCAGATGGCGTCTTGTGGGCATGTGGCGCTGGCAATGAATTTCGACTCGGTCTGGGTCACACAAAACTTTATTTGGGGTTTCAACGCGTCGGTGGGCACGAGCTCTTCGGGGAAGGGGGCGTGCGCATGATAGCCTGTGGGTACGCACACTCTCTCATTGTGGCCAAAAATGGGACCATGTGGAGCTGCGGGTACGGTGGCAGGGCTTGTCTCGGAACAGGCAAGGACAACAACGAGCGGCCGACGCGTGTGGATATGTCCGAACTGAGCCACAGTTCTGTTGTTGTTGTTGCTGCAGGCCTGCACTCTGTCGCAGTTACAGCACACGGCCGTGTCAGCATCTGGGGGATGCTTGAGGGAAGTGGACCAGATCGTAGTGCGATACACAACGCTGATCGACTGACCCCCCCCTTCTGCGCGGAAACTCATTGGACGCCGTGTGAGCTGAGCGCGCTCAGTTTCAGCGGTGAACGCGTTGGCCGCTGGCATGACATGCGCGAGGAGCACATGCTGGCTTTCGCCATGGGTCGACATGCAGATCTTGCTGCTGTGGGTGGCAGAACGGCGTACAGCGACATTTTTCCAGAAGAGTTGCTGCGAGGGTTATTTGACAGCATGCGATTCAAAGCAGGAGCGGGCGCATCACCAGCTTTGTATGCCCTCATGGGTGTGCACCCGTGCTACGAATAGAGCACCAATGATAAAATATACCAACAATATCAGTGTGTTTTGAACATTTAACTGCGGGGAAAAGACACGTACATCCGTCGACCTTACAAAAACGCGTGCTATATAAGACAAACTGAACTGTACCAGGTCTACACATGTTGGCCAAAAGCAGAAACTACTATCAAATGTGTAAAGTCAAGACAACTGCGCAAACCTTCATCCGTGCGATCAAAAAAGTGATTTTTACAGAAAAAAAAGAGCAGGCAAAAACGAGCGAGTCGCTGGAGTTGGCGTGTCCGCCGCCGCTACAAAGGACAGATACACATATGATCGCCACGCACGAAATAACTGGATTGGCGGCTCGAAACATATACTCAGCACATGCGCCACTGACAGACGGAACGGCCGACATGTCCCCCAGAGGCCCACTCTTGTTACCACGTTCAGCCACGTCCAGCGCAGATCCGAGACGGCAGAACGAATCAAGTGAATGGGCCAGTTTGCTTTACCGTCGAAGTGGGTCAGGGAGGACATTATTCGAGACGGCAGAACGAATCAAGTGAATGGGCCAGTTTGCTTTACCGTCGAAGCGGGTCAGGGAGGACATTATTCGAGACGGCAGAACGAATCAAGTGAATGGGCCAGTTTGCTTTACCGTCGAAGTGGGTCAGGGAGGACACTATTATCGTAGAGACCATCGAGGATAGGGTGTTTTTGAACGTGGGCCGTGCCGTATGGGGTTGACTTAACAACAAGAGAGCAAAGACTGGTCGCCGCGCATGCGCGAAAAAGTCCAGTTTTGTATATTATGTGACGTGAAATGTGTGTTTTATCCTCGCGTCTTGAAGTGCATACAAGTTTATGGTCGAGGCATGTCTTGACTTGTCATAAATGTATTCAATGAGCCAGTCAAGTTTGGTACTCTTGAGAGAAATTCGAACAGTGAGCTTACAAGATCTCACGGCTCAACACAATACAATGGTTTTGGTGCCTCTGGTGACACAACGCGGGTTGTCGGATAAAAGTGCCGTTTGCATGGACCAATCCATTCAAAAACACCACGAAATCGAACAAATAGAGACGTTCTCTAGACCAATGAGGTCTCGCGAAGTTTATCGAGGTATCTTGTAATAAATCGTGCTGCGAAAGTTGATTCCGTCCGCACCGTTTGATTATATATATGTGTGTAAGATATCCGACTGTGGGGTTGCGGTTGCCGGTCGGTCGCTGCAAGAATCTGCTGTCTCCATTATACGCATTATACTACAGAACAGCCATATCACGCGCCCCTTTAAGCAACGTAGCGGTGTGTGGCGAGCATCGTGTGGTCGCTCATAATTTAGCCCGTTCGACTTTCCAAATCAGCGCATTGAATGGCGTTGGCACTTGGAGATGCTTTCACCCTCGTGTTGACAGAGGATGGCATACTATATGCATTCGGAGCGAATCAACGTGGACAGCTTGGACTAGGACACATACAGCAGCAGATTGCGCCAATGGCCCTCGATCGGCTTCTGACGTTTGAGAACCAGGACATCGTAATGGTGGCGGCGGGAGCCAATCACGCGGCGTGTGTCAGTCAAGATGGCAGTGTTTGGACTTGGGGTGACAACGGCCTTGGAGCACTAGGACTTGGAGGAGTGGGATTATCCGAGGACGAGGACAAATTCGAGGAAGGAGAACCTCCATACTTTGGCATAATCATTCCAAAGTGTAGTCCGACACGCATCAGCAGTGAACACTTTGGGCGTGCGCCCGCGCTCATGGTGGCATGTGGTACCAGCTTTTCCGTGCTGTTGACGGCAGCCGGACACGTCTGGACCGCCGGCTATGCAGGCAATGGGCAGCTCGGACATAACGATGAAGTCAACAGACAATCGTTCACGCTGGTAGACCCTGAACATTTTGGTGGGACCGCCATCGGCATGGTAGCGACGGGGAACTCGCACAGTATGGCTTTATCTCGCGAAGGGGGCATGTTGTGGGCATGGGGATCGCATCTCATGGGGGAACTGGGACTAGGTCTTCCACACACTTATCGGGTCCATGTTCCCACTCGCGTTCCTGCCGTGAGTTTTGGCAACGTCGCAGTGGCGTCCATGGACGGAGGGTCACTTTTCAGTATGGTTGTGACTGTTGATGGTGTGTTATGGGGGTGCGGGCACGGGGCACACGGTGAACTCGGTAATGGTAGTAAACGACACCACCGTGTGATGCAACGCGTGGGGGGGGCTGAATACTTTGGAGGCTTTGCCGTGCGCAGTGCAGTGTGTGGCTTGTCGCGTTGTGTCATCACGACAGAAGAAAATGCAGTGTGGACCTGTGGGAACGACGGTTTTCCTGTGATGAGCGCGCGGGCCTGGCCGGGTCCCGATACTTTGCGACCGATTCGACTTGAGCGTGCCAGCTTCGACAATGCCGACGTTGTGATTGCTGGGAGCGGCAGGATGCACTCGGCAGCTGTCACGGCTCGTGGTCGTCTGTACACGTGGGGGGTGGGACATAATTTTGACAATGGCTGTGGTCTGGGATATTACAGCGCCATGGGGCAGGGTTCGCCTCGCGCGCTCACAGTCGGGCTGCCAGTGTTTGACCTCGCACGAATTGGACGCTGGCACGATTTGCGTCAAGCTCACATACTTGCCTTCAGCATGGGGTTGCATGCGCGGCTCGGTGCCGACAGTGCCTTCCGCGACACACCTGCGGAGCTGGTGCGGGAAATGTTCGAGCGCATGCGTTTCTCGGCACGTCATGGAAGTTCGCCTGGGTATCAGAACCTGATCGGCCGAATGCCACGATAGAAGTGTCGGAAATAGAATCAAGGATCTCGTCCGATTTAAAGTGTTTTCTGATTTTGTTGGGCGGAATCTACGGTGCAAAACACGCTGCACATATATAAAGGACGTACCTGACGAATTACGATCAAAACTTTGTCTTGAGCGATGGATGCCGCCGCAATACACATGGCGACATTGCAGGCACAGGCCGCAATCCACGCGCAACCCACACTGGCAGAAGCTGTGAGCGAGTGGCGAAAATGCTGGTACGAACAAGAGCATACCATCCTGGACGCGGAGGAAGTGTACGAGAAGTTTCATGTCTTGTTGCGCTTGACCACAACCATGCGCGTTCCTCCTCTCCGTAGAATTGACCGTCAGCCAACCGATTTTGGGCGATACAAGTCTTGGAATCTACTGCCCGTAAATGAGGGGTTCGACAAGCGCATATCGGTCTCTGTGAAACTTGAAGAATCCGCGGACGAAGACACGCTGCAAGATATTATCGATGGTGGCGAGGAGACTATGACGCGCGTAACACGTGACACGACGACCGAAATCATTGATGTGTATGTGCAGTGCCAGAAACCATCCGTGCCGGTGCAGACAACAGAATTTCACCGCGAACAGATGCACGCTGCAGTATTCAACGATTTTCGAGTAGACCTCGACACGGTGATCAACGAATGTCAAGTCGGACAGATGCTGTTTGAAAATTATGCGCCATCGAATGACGGGGTGCGACTGCTCAAATTGTTTGAGGTGGTCATTGCAGCACTCGCCGAGATGCAGGAGATTCGTCCATGTCTCATCAACTTGAGTGGCGAGTACGTCAACGAATGTTTTGAAGATCAAACTTTGTTTGACAAAGTAATCGGGTACAAAATCCCGATATTGGCGGAGGTTCCCGAAGAAATCCGCGCAATGGCATCGCACGCAATTTATATGCGTATTGACAGCGCGTACATGTCAGCCTTCCCGGAGTGGATTGGCGAGTTTACATCGCTGAAAGTGCTGCATCTGACTGGCTCGAGCCGCGAACGCACCAATGAACCCCATCGGTTCACACGATACTCAAATAAAGCAATGCAGACACTGCCGGACTTTATATGGCAAATGAGCGGCCTCGAGCATTTGGAACTGGCCCACTTCATGAGCATAGAACATCTTCCTGATTCCATGGCCAACATGACGTCACTCATGTCACTAGCTCTGAGAAACATGTTCGATTTGAACAAGAATAGCATTCCGGGATCAATCCAAACTCTACCAGCACTGGCGAGAATGGACCTGACCGAGATGCGCAATGTGACAATGGACTTTTTTCTTAGGGAACCACGAGCCCCCATCACCACTTTGAAAGACCTGCGGATCTATGACTGCGACTATCTGACGGCACTACCCGACGACTTTGCCATGTTCCCGTCTCTGGAATATATGGAACTAATCGAGATACAGTGTATTCGTACTTTGCCAAGCAGTGTGTCGTGTCTCAAAAAGTTGAAATCGCTGGAACTTAATCATCTGGAGAACTTCGGGGCATTTTCTGACGACGAGGATGAGGATAGTGACAACGACAACGACAACGTCAGTGTCCATGGGGACAATACGGCGGAAGCGGAATTAGCACAGATCCACGACGGCATAGCAGACGACAACAACGACAGCAACGACGACAGCAACGACGACGACAACGACAGCAACGACGACAACAACGACGACAACGACGACGACAACAGCGACAGCTACAGCGACAGCTACAGCGGCGGCTCCAGCTGGACTCGAACAAAAGTGGAATTGGAAGATAAGTTTCATACTATTTTTCGCGACTTGGACAGTCTGGAAAGCCTGCATCTCTACGAATTGGAGGAGATGAAATTTCTCCCACGCAGCATCCATGAACTGACGTCGCTCAAGGTTTTGACGCTGGAATCAATGCCAGCCCAGCTACCAGCATGGATCACCCGGTTATCCAACTTGGAAACACTTTGCATCGAGTCCATGGAAAACATTCACATTCTTCCCGACACAATGCACGAGATGCACGCTCTCAAAACACTGCGCGTGGCTAATATTGACATTGTGCAACTGCCACACACTTTGTATATCATGTCGAGGCTGGAGATTCTGGATTTAAAATGCATACAACTGACCTCCATTCCCAGCGCAGCCACGGGTCTGGTGGCACTGAAGCAGCTGATTGTGGTAGATTGCCCACGTCTGCAGAGCCTGCCTGAAAATCTTAACGAACTGGCGTTTCTGGGTCAGCTCAAGATTCGAAATTGCCCAAGAATGTCCGCGATGCCGGAGACACTGTCACACATGACACAACTGCATTCATTGGAAATCAGTTCAAACGTCGCGTGTCTGAGCAACAACAGTGCAACCATGCATGGTATTGGCGGTCTCAGGAATCTGACGTATCTGAATTTCGGACCGTGGGAAGGCAACAACTTCCCGGTTTGCATGCAGAATCTGGTCAAGATGGAGCAGTTCATAGTGCAGGTCAAGTCAGATGGCGTTCTGGGATTGCATGATCCAACTGTGTTCAAGAAGATTGCCTGGATTGTCGCGTGCATGCCAGAACTGGCAGAATTCAAATTAGCACACGGCAGATACGCACCGGCTCAAGCTGTGCTCTTTCCATTGGCACCCGAAGAAGATATGTCTCTGTCACTAGTTTCGCTGCGGGCGTACCCTCGTCTGTCGTTGAAAACGTTTGATCTTTACGGGAGTCGGGTATTGACGGAAGGTGCCACGGATCAAATCAAGTACAAGTCAATGTCGACAATGCATCCTATCTGTCTGTATATGCAGCAGCTGTACGGCTGTCCAGACTATTTGGTGACAGGTACCAACCCCGATTTCCTGGCGGATTGGTGTCTCTCTCTTGAGAAAGTGCTGGCGTTTATGCAGGCGATGCATCCGCGTCTCGGTGCCAATGCAGGACACGTTGGCATTCTCAGTAATGAACTGTGCCAGCAAATTTCACATTATTTTCTGCACAGACCAGAATTCGAAAATGTTGTGCGTGGCATCGCAAACTTGTGATTTCCTGCGTCTCAACGCTAATGTTTTGTGTCTCTAATAAATATCATGCACCTAGTTTGTCCCATCTCATTCTCCGGTTGTTTCCCTTTTGGTGATACAGCTCATGATGGCATGGACGATTTTCTGACGAGACCTCCATGGATGCCACTAAAAAAATCTCTGAACTGAGCCTTTTGAAGTCTGCAACGCCAGTAAAGCTTGCCTGTGTTTGTCTATATAAGACAAGACACGGTGCAGTTTTATTGTGTCTTTTACATACAACACACAGAGAGGAAAATGGCAATGGCCACTGGGGATGGCTTCACACTTATCGTGACAGAAGACGGCAACATTTGTACAAGTGGAAATAACATGTATGGACAGCTCGGTATCGGTGATTTTGAGGTCCATCAACAGCCATGTGTATTGAAGCATGTTGATACGTTTGGCGGACACGAAGTGGTGATGGTGGCCGCCGGTGCAATGATGAGTGCATGTGTGACAAAAGATGGCTCTCTGTGGACCTGGGGGTATAACGCGGAAGGTGTGCTGGGGCATCTACATCCGTCACCGCTTATGGACCGTTCGCAGTGTCGGCCTCGACGGTTGTGTATGAGCCTGCATGGTAATTCGCCTGTCCAGATGGTTGCATGTGGTTTTCGTTTTACACTTGTTCTGACCATTTCAGGACAAATCTGGTCGTTTGGCCAAGGGGTGAATTACGAGTTAGGACACGGTGTTCGCGAGACCACTGCAGTGCCCAAATGTATTGACCCGGCTCTCTTTGACGGCGCAGAGATAGGCATGATAGCGACGGGCGGGCATCACAGTTTAGCGCTTTCCAAAACAGGTGGGAAGGTATGGGGTTGGGGATACAATAGTTTTGGTCAGACAGGCGCTGGCAATACCGAATCTCCTGTGCGCGTGCCCACGTTAATACCAGAAGCTGCCCAAGATGGTGATTTGATGGCTTTTGTGAGTTGTGGATATGATTTCAGCATGCTTGTCACGGTGAACGGAGTTGTTTGGTCATGCGGCAATAACGGTCGAAACGAAGCTGGTCTTGATCATAACGTCACACACTCGCTTGTCTTGAAACGAGTTGCGGGTGACGAGTATTTTGGGCCAGGAGGTATACGCATGGTGTCATGCGGATTCACACATACCATGCTGGTGGCAAAGAATAATACGGTGTGGACCTGTGGAAGCGGAGTGAATGGGGCATTGGCACGAGGATTCAATCAGATAGAAGAAGGAGTTGGTGGAAAGGGACGACCGTGTCTTGTCGATAGTGCCACTTTCAGCAGCAGCGACAGTGAGATTTTGTCTGATAATGATGTTTTAGTGGTTGTAGCGGGTAAACACAGTTCGTTTGCAGTAACATCTGGGGGGGTGGTGTATTTGTGGGGAGATCAAGCAAAGTGGGTGCATCAAGATTCGGAACCTTCGTATCCCAAACCCGGCTGGTTTTCGCACATAATGCCCGCGTGGGCCCTTGGATTGGCCGAGAATTCCACGGAATATGCACGCCCGGGTCGCTGGCATGACATGCGCAGAGATTGCACAACAGCGTTTGTCATGGGGACACATCCAAATTTTGCTCGCAACGCCACTAGCTGTTACAATTCCGACTTTCCGGAAGAACTGCTTCGAGACATGTTTCGGAGTATGCGTTTTGCTGTGCGAGAGGGAAGTAGCGAGGGTGTGCAAGCTTTGCTTGGTTGTGAGGTAGACGAATGAACCATAAACTTTTGTTTGGTATCGCTGGGAGTTGGCATTGAACTCATTCGACACATTCAACAAAACTGCGTGTCTGTAATAAATAGCATGCACCTATTTTGACTTTTTGTGAACTCGACTTTCAGAATTAGCAACTATTTTGTATATAAGACACTACTGTCCACCAAGTCCACATCATCATGCAACACGATGTATTGGATGCGGAAATCCAGCGCGCGGGCACACCAGCTCCCCAAACGAGGGATATGCGTGCAATCGAGTTCTGTGACGACCTGGCTCCGGGAACGGTGTTATCGGACGGCGCTTCACACAATGCTGGGGTGCGTCGCCTTCTGGAAAGCGGCAGCTATGACGAGCTTTCCAATGGTATCACCGAATTTGTCAGGGACCGATACAGTCAGCACGAGATCCTCGTGCTTCTCAAGGCACACCTCTCTATACCAATACCCAGCACTTTCCCAGAATTGCACGCTCAACACTACACGCAACGACGACTTGCCGCGATAAGAACTCCTTCCAATCACCTGCATCGCGCACTGGCCCAAAGCATTCGATTCCACCGCGCCGACCTGTGCATCGTGCAGCTCGTTTGCGATATCTTCGGCATGCTTGAGTTGATGAATCATTCCTCGCCCGGCGGCATTTCCATCCAAGTGCCAAACGCTCTTTGTGATGACATTACTGAAACCATGCTGGGCGTGATCCAAGAGCACCAACAAGACAGTGTTTTTGTCAGAAACTGTCTGAAAGCCGTCTACACTGTCACTAAAAAACATTCCCCACAAATCGTCGGCGACCACATTGTGCTCAATGTACTTTCGCAGATGCTTCACCTCCACCGCAATGATCTGACAATCGTGATGTATGCAGAATGGCTCCTGGCCCGCTTCTTGGTTGCATTGTTTGCCAAGAGTACGAGTGTGCTTATCAGGAGTCAGGTAGTACACGCTGTAAACGTTGAACAAACGGAAGACGACATTATGTATATCATACAAGAAAATATAACAACCAACTCCAACGTTGTGGTCAACTGCTTGGGCTGCATAACACTGCTCTACCGGGTGGTGTTTACGCGCATGCGCCATCACGCTCAGACATCAGAGTTCATTATGTCCGCTTTGCTGGGAAATAACACGGACGGAAATGGACTGGTATTGGCGTGTATCGACACTTTGATTGCCATTCTACCCAATTATTGGGAACAATCCTGTGTCCCCGCCGACAGGAGGTATCACCCCACAGCAAAAACGCTGTTTCCTGCTACCAAAATTATCCCAATCCTGAGTTTCGCCGTGCTTTCCCAGTCAATTACGCCCAACAACACACTCCAACAACACAGCTGTAAGACCGTATGCTATCGGTTTCTCACATTGCTGTACCTGCTGTGTCAGAACCATGCCGAGCACAAGAAATGGGTAATCACGCACAAAGTCGTGCATTTTCTCGAAGAGACATTTTCCACGGCTGAGAATAACAGTATTGACGCGCGGTGGTCCGGCGAGTGCAACCGCTTGAAAACGCTACTTCTGGTCTAATGTTACAATGAACATTTTGACAGAGACCGACCGTTGTGTTGCGTATATAAGACATCGTTTTGGGATCTCTGTAGTCCATCCACACCGCACACGATGCAACACACCCACGACGCCCTCCCGCCACCCACCCCTTTCATCATGCAAACGGATATTTTGCAATACATTACAAACGTCGAGCCCCCCGCAGACGACGTCTTTCGAAGCTTCCAAAACTTTCGAATGGTTTCACGTGCCGCCCGCCACGCGGTGGACCGCCAACTCGCCAATGTCAGGTGGAATGCAGATTTATTGACACGTGGGCGCGAGTTTTGCGACGACCTGGCCCCGGGAACTGTCCTACCAGAAGGCGCCACACACAGCGCTGGGGTGCATCGACTGCTCGAAAACGGCAGCTATGGTGAGATTGCCACTGCCATAAACACTTTTGTCAGAGACCCAGTCACACTGTGCAAGATCTTTGCGCCGCTCCAAGAACAACTCTCTGTGCCTGAACATTTCACTTTTCCGTTTGATGTTCATGCACAGCACTTCATGCAGTGCAGAGTTGCCGCGGCCATCACTACTCCAGACAACAAGCTGATTCGCGCGATTATCCGAAGCATACGATTCCATATTGCAAACATCACAGTCGTGAAGCCCGCGTGTGCCATTGTCGTTTTTCTCAGGAGATGTGTTACTCTTGGCGAGCCTAGCGTGCCGAATGTTGTGTGTGTTTACATCACTGAAACAATGCTCAGCGTAATTCAAGAGCACGCGCAAAACGATAGTTACGCTCACACACGTTTATTGGAATTTTGTTTATTCACAATCCGCACTGTCACGCGAAAATATTTCCCTCAAACCATTAACGGCCAGTTCATGCTCAATGTAATGGCACAGATTGTGTGGACTCATCCTCGTGATGTCCTTGTTTTGGAGCATGCAGTCTGTCTGATGCGTGACGTCTTGGCGACAATGCCCTATGGACGCCAAAGCACTCGGCTGTTGATAGAGACATCTGACGTTCCTCACATGGAAGACATGATAATCAAGACTCTGGAAAAATGCACGCACAAAGACAGCCGTCTGTTGCTTGAAAGCATTGGGGTCTTGTGTCATTTTCACCTACTTTCACGCGAATCAACGCGTCAGACGGTTCGGACCTTAGAATTGATCATGATCTTCTTGATGGGACGAGCACTGCAGGTCGATTTGCCGCCGCGATGCGATTCTATCGATGCGCTAAACGCCATAGTGACCTGCTTAATGCACATTATACCAAGCTATTGGGAGCAACCTCCACCAGCCGGGAGCGATTCTTACCCCGCAACCGCAAGGACGACCTTTCCGGGCGACTCTTTTATGCCGATTCTAGTGTACGCCGTCCGCCGTCTTCCGCATGGACCCAGAAGTAAGAGCGTTTGCACTCGTTTATTCATGTTTCTGAGTTTTCTGTGCCAGAACCATGCGGAACACACAAATTGGGTTGTCACACACAATGTCCTTGATATTCTCAACAAGAAGTATTCCACGACCACAAACACCACCAATATAGACCCTGATTGGGACCGAAAGCTTGCCAGACTTCAACGCCTATTGCGTGCAAACTCACACTAGCGTTCCCCGAGGCTGGGCACCACTCATTCAGTTTCGACAATAAAATTTGCTAAACCAGGTGTTCGAGACTTGCGCTGCAGTTACGATATCATCCAGCGTCGCAAAGCCGGGTTCTACGCTCTCTTTCCACACCTCCTCCCCTGGGGTCATGGAGATTATCAAGTTTTGGCATCGATGATTATACACGAATTCAGGGATGTCCAGAAGCCGAAAGTCTCCATCAATTTGCTTGTAGGTCGTATAACCTCTGTACGGAGTGCCGCTGATGGCACAAACGTACATTTTCCACTTGGAAACATCTGTGCGCTTGCATGGAGCAGGAACGCTGCAAGTATCAAACAGATAATGATTGTCTTGCAGTCGTGTCATAAAGTCCAATATGGTCATATCTGGCTCGAGAACTTCAAATAGCAGTCGCATTGCCCCCCGAGCGTGCATTTCGCGGAAGGACGCAAACTCTTTTGGCGTTGAACACTGCTGTCCGCTTGCGCTGACACGGATTGCCAGTTTTCCTGTCATTAGACAGGCTGGAATTTTCACATGCTGGACAACATGTCCACGTAACTGATTGATTACCTCTGTGGAGTACACTTGCAATTTGCGACTGGAGCGTACGTCCACGAGCTGGGATGGGCATAATGGACAAGATTCGTTGTCTTTTTGCCAGTCTGCATGGCAACTCTCGCATAGCATGTGTCCACGCGAGCATGTCTCTGACAGAAAGGTTTGTCCATCGGGACCTGTTGGAGTAAAGTCGCCCTGAATTTCATAATTCTCAGCTATGGATCTGTCTTTGAGCTTGTCATAGAAAACTTCGTCTATCGCAGGATCCGCAATCCCCTGAAGACATGCTGCACACTCGAAGCCAGACGCTGATACATTGAACATGGTGAAATACTTGCTGTTCCCAAACTGCGTGGATGGTTTATATATAAAATATATTGAAACCCACTGGGCATTCTGCCATTTATAACCCCACCTGCATTTGTCTATATAGTCACCGTCTTGTTGCGTGCTCCAGATAATGTCATACAACGTCTCCAGAGGCATTATCAAGGCATCAACTGCACCTATAAAAACGGATTACGACATCACGAAAGCCAAAATCCGCTGGCCAAAATCCAATGAATTCCCCGCACAAAGCAACCCAGCCTTTGTCACCAGGTCGCAATCAACACAGAACAAGTGTTGTTGAATTTAATACGAGTCGCCAATCCAAAAGATTAGAAAGAAATGCGCCGTTTATTGACAGGAAGCATAGCAACTTGCGGGAAGCAGCAATACGCAACCACCACAAAACGAATTCCAATGAACAACTGCACAACACACAATTATGGGTGGTGAAAACGCACAAGGCCACGAGTGGTCCAATAGGGATAAATGGACTCAGTTTTGCACAACAAGTTGCCAGGCAGCGCTATGCGGTACGAAACATTCCATTGTATGAGAATGCCAGCATGTACAATGTGATAAGGGATGTTGTGTTGAAAAAGAATGCTGTGGCTAGCTGTACCGTGAACCCACATGGAGTAGTGAAAAATGACGTCATCGAAGATGATGTCAATGGAGATGCAGCGGGCAAAAATGCTGTGGCGAAAGATAGCATGGGTGGACATCGTTTCAGCAAACACATGAGGATTGCCTTGTTGCTGACGATTCAGGAGAGGAGATCCGTGCAAAACACAACTACATAATGCGAATGTGGAGACAAACCGCGAGTTCCCGGGACAAAGTCTTCGATCACGATATTAAAATGGGGGATTATGCCAAAAATCACGCTATCAAAATGAAGGAGTACGCTGACAAAATCTTCAATATGTATATGGATCAAGACGCGCTGTGCCAATAGCATGGCGAATGCCACGACGCATAGCGAGCAAACACACTCGTCTGCTATGAAGAAGACCACTCGTACGTTGACAAGGATTGGCCAGAAGATGGCGGTAGAAGAGTGTGATCAAGTTATCTTTTAATAAAAAGCATACGTGTTATGTAAATAGTGCTGTGTGGATCTCTATACAACTAGCTTTGGCTTTTCCGTCCAAGCTCGGATTCGGCAGGGCCATTCTCGATCTGCTGCGCCGACGATCCGCTGAAGATGCTGTTTTTTAAGAAATCTGTCGCCTGCAATACCAACCGTTTGTCGTCTTTCAAAGCTGTCGACGGTGGTCGTTTTATTATCGCGTTGTTTCTGTTCGTTGTCAGACTGATTCTTGATCACCAAAAATAGCACTACATTCTTATTTATACAGACCGTTTTCCAATAATTCGCCTCGTACATTCGTACTCAGCGCGCATGGACCGCTCTAAAAACCCCATGCCACCCCCCCACCATACCGTGGAGCACAAGACGAAAGGCACGGCCAAAACCGCGAAGAATTGCAAACAAACAAGTTGGGATGCTCTAGACAATAACACTCGTGCGATAACAGAGCTCAGGCAGAAGGCGAACAGGGAAGACCGCGATCACGATATTAAAATGGGGGATTATGCCAAAAATCACGCTATCAAAATGAAGGAGTACGCTGACAAAATCTTCAATATGTATATGGATCAAGACGCCCTGTGCCAACAGCATGGCGAATGCCACGAAGGATACGTGTATTGAGGAGTGAAGGGCGAATTCGGCTGCCGTTGGACTGTGTGTAAACTCGGGAAAATAGACACACGGAATGAAGAAAGCTATCTTTTAATAAAATTCATACGTGTTTTGTAAATAGTGCTGTGTGCATGTCTATACACCTAAGCGACGGCCTTGATAGCGTTTTGCAGAAGGTCCCTGTCGCGCTGCGTATAAGAGTTCACCAACATTACATTTCCGCCAATGGTCTGATTGTGTTTGGACGGAGGTTTTTTGTATTTTTGCTTGTAGGCAGCAACAGCAATTTTGCCAGCCGCTTGGGCTTTTGCATTTGAGATCGAAAGTCCAAGTTCAAACGCGACCGAACCAATGGAGATGGATTCGCTGGATTGCGCACCGTTTTCGATCTGCGGCGCTGACGATCCGTTGAAAGTGTTGCTTTTTATGTAATCCGTGGCCTGCAATACCAGCCTTTTGTCGTCTCTCCACTGTGGATCCAGCAGTTGCATGCTAGCTACAAAACTGTTCACGGTTGTCGATGTATTGTCGCGTTGTTTCTGTTCGTTTTCGATCTGATTTTTGATCACTAGCTGTTTGTTTTCGATCTGATTCTTGATCACCAGCTGCTCGTTGTCGATCGAAAACTGCTTCTTCATTTGCTCATGTTCTATTTCCATCTTACTGCACTGGAGATTCTTCAAACGAATCTCAACGCGCTCCAAATCATCTTGGATCTTGCGTTTGCCAAGCTCTGAATCACCCGAAACTATCTGTTGCGCTACTTGTTGGATCTGAACGCCCTGTCCGTTCGGGAGTAGCACTCCACGTTCCACTAGTCGTTCTGCGACCTGCTTTCCCTCTGCATTCACACCCACAGACTCCTCCTCACGGCTGATGCCGTTTGCGATTGCTCCACGCGACCCTCGCTGCAGCATCTGCTGCCCAAGAGAAGGGGCGGTAGCCGCCTGGACCGCACGTTCCAGTCCAGCAATCGACCCAGTCTCGCGCTGGACAAAGGCATTGGCAGTTTCACATAACAGTGGTTTCATTCGCGGATTCGAAGCAAGGATGGCGACAAGGTCCTTGGCCGAGACAACACCCAACTTAGACCCCTGTGCATACACACAAACAAAATGACAGACA
>Ga0209390_10005029_pt1 | contig 19193 bp, 12 predicted proteins | sample BON01_FD_187212 | JGI IMG/M metagenome (GOLD analysis project Ga0209390, IMG submission 187212) | Freshwater microbial communities from Lake Bonney liftoff mats and glacier meltwater in Antarctica - BON-01 (SPAdes) (version 2) | ecosystem: Environmental > Aquatic > Freshwater > Ice > Glacier...
TGATCATTGGCCCTGACTTGGTGTGGCGCACTGACCGGTGGGTCGTGAATCGCTCGGCCAACAAAGACCCTGACTTTAAGAACACGAACAAAGTCAGCGACGTTGAGTTTGAAAAGCTGGTCAAGAACGTTTACAAGGTGCTGCTCACTCGCGGGCTGATCGGTACTTACGTGTTCTCGGTCGATGCCGAGACTCAGGCTTTTCTTAACTCGTTGATTGGCACTTCCGGATCGGAGTAGGAGCAGTTTTACTGGGAGAACCGCATCACCCGGACCTGCTGCAAGGGTTCATGCCACATTGCATGGTGGCCGGTCTGGCGATAAAAAAATGCCTTTCCACCATCCTCTCCCAAATCTCGAGTTTATGGGCGTATCCTTGACAGACTTACGTGATAACGTTTGAATTCGGAGTTGCCAGGAGGGTGCTCTGAGTAACGGACATTCAAATAACGGGGGAATAATGAAGATCAAATTTGTCGTTGCGTCCTTTGCTGCTGCCGCATTACTCAGCGGTTGTGCTGCCAGCACCACTTCAAATGAGTCAACAGCACCGGTTCAAGAAAGTGCAACAGAGGAAGTAATCGCTGAGAGTGAAATTAACCTTGAAGAATCTCCATCTGAGGAGATGGTTGTAGTCGAAGAAGAAGTCGCAGAACCTGAACCGGTGGCAGAGCAGTGGACGGTGTCACAAGAAAATGCATTTGGTTCGGCGGAAAGCTATTTGGAGTATTCGGCTTTTTCGCGCGAAGGCTTGATTAAGCAACTTGAATTTGAAGGTTATTCAAAGGCCGATTCGTCGTGGGCAGTTGACACGGTCACGGTCGATTGGAAAGAACAAGCTGCTAAATCTGCTCAGAGCTATCTGGACTACTCGTCATTTTCACGGTCGGGATTAATCGACCAACTCGAATATGAAGGGTACACGCGGGCGCAGGCTGAATATGGCGTTGACCAAGTGGGCTTGTAATTTGGTCAAAGCGATCGGAATCATTTCGATTTAATGCAGATTAGGTACATGTCATTTTGTCCGGCACACATTTTGTCGCAGGCGACGCAGTCAGCTTCGATGAATACGCCGTTGGAATCTTCGTTGTTTGGATTCACGCTCGAAAGATGCGAACAATCCAGATTTGTGAAATTCCTGTTGTCCCTACTATCCAGAATTCCAAGTGTAGGCTGCTAAGAACACCGTGTCTTACAAAGGGGAAACATGATTGATTTTAACAGCAATTCGATCTTCAAGCTAAAGCCAATTGATAATAATGAAGGTCGATCCAGCGTAAACGAGCTATTGATTGACGGTGAGCAAATCGTTGCGGCATTCAAAGGGAGTCGAGATAGCGTTATTTTCACCAGTATTCGAATAATTGCGGTAAACGTTCAGGGTATGACTGGAAAGAAGATTGATTACAGCTCCTTGCCCTATTCCCGAATTCAAGCGTTTTCTATCGAGACCGCTGGTAGTTTTGACCGTGATGCTGAATTAGAACTGTGGTTTTCTGGGTTAGGCAAGGTGAAGTTGGAATTTGCTGGGCAAATTGACATCAAGACCCTTGGGAATTTCATTTCCACAAAGGTGTTCGCTTAGCCAATCCGCGAGTCAGGGCTTGAGAGTAGGTTCCTTGATCTGTTCAACCTAACTTGGGGTGAGCGCGCGGCCCCTTGGGTCGCCGGCGTAGGTATTGCAATTAATTTCGATACCTACGCCGGCCCAATCCAGCAAGCGGCCTTTCTGCCGCTTAGAGGCCAACGTGTTCGCCAACGTGAACTTCCGAGACATTTTGTGTCTCGCAGCCAGAGATAGTCCACTTCCCAAGAATAAATCCTGATCTATTCGCGGGCATATTTACGCGAGGGACGGGAAATATTTCTCGGGCAAATTAGGCGAGGGACGTCGTTCGGGAGAAAATTAAACTTTTGCAGTAGGCTCGATCCAAATCAGTAGGTGTTTTTGTGTTCACGGGGAGGAAAAAATGAGTAATCCTGATTCAACTAATAGTGACGAGCCAGTCGAGATCGTCGCCGAGGAAATTGTCATCGAAGAATTCCTAGAGGATGGCACCAGAGAAGTTATTGCTGTCCAAGAAACGTATGTCGCAGCCCCTGCCGAGGTTCCACCAGTATTCGCGGCGGCTCCGACAACGGTCGTGGTTATGAATAACACGCTGCCCTTGAAGAGTGTGCCAGCTTCCGTGATCCTCGCAATCTTTTTTGGGCCGCTTGGTCTTCTTTATGCGAGTGTTAAATGGGCTCTGATTCTTCTTGCGATTAACGTCGTCATCATTCTCCCACTCGCACTGCTAACCCTTGGGCTGGGGCTTTTCTTGTACGTGTTCACGGGTATTGCTGCGATCGTTTTGTCGGTGACCGAAGTGAACAAGTACAACTTAGCTATTACGTCGGGCAGCTCAGTTTCAGTTTCACATTCAGGTTAGACCTGCGGGCTTTCTGCTACAAAAAGGTTACAACCAATGTTTTGACCTAAATGTTTGTGCAAAATAACGGGAGAAGTTCATGAAAATTAAGTCAGCGTTCGCATCATTCGCAGTTCGTCTCAGCGTCTTGTTTTCAGGAGTTGGTGCCAATGCCGCAGATATCTCACCTGAAGTCAGAAGCAAGGGCTGTGTCACGAAATCCGAATTCAACAAAGTAAAGACTGGAGCAACCAAGGCATCCGTCGCAAGAATTTTTGGTACAAATGGGAACCTCACCACGGAAAGCAGCGGATTCGGTATCAAAGTCGAGATCCGTGACTACAAGGGTTGCAACTCCTTCAGCTTCGTTTCGCTCCTCTTCTCGAACGGTCGGATGGATACAAAGTCACAGGTTGGGCTCTGATTCTGTGCAACACCATTGCCTTGAACTGCTGTGGGTTGCACGGGTCCAATCGTGCTGGGTGAATGCCAGAGGTGAAGTTTTCTAATAAGAGAACAAAGGTTCTCAGGATCTGATTAGATGCGTTAAGACATTAAATACGGGGGTTATTGTGAAGTTGAAAGTGGATTGGATTTTGAAGAGGGCCGGGTGCAATGCGTCCACGAGATTTTGTAGCCTTTTAGGGTTCAGTTCCGGGGCTGTGACTTGGAAGGCTAGCGAGCGACCTTTAGTTGAACGGAAAGTGCTTTCACACAGCGAAGCGATCCGCAGGATTTCCATGGACGCTGTGCAAGCAAACGTTAGTCTCATGGGGGTAAGTCGTTGAGTAACGCTGCTCCCGAAGAGGATTACAGCGATTTTGTTGGAACTTTTGACTTTAATTCTGCCGAGGTCAAAGCGCCTATTTGGCCGATAATTGTGTCTGGTGTTTTACTCGGTCTTTCAGTCGCCCTGATCGCCATTGAGCGAACAACAGATGGAACAACCTTGCTGGTGTTTGCATTCCTGGGGTACGCGTTGACGCCACTGAGCACAGCCGCAATGTTAATAGTGGCAATGCGTAGCAACATGAAACTGAGTTCAGTCGCCGGGTACCGCGATTCGTCGGGTAAAAAATTAATCAAATCATGCGCAATGGTTGCTTGGGCGGGATTCGTTGTAGCAATTCCTCATGTGTGGTTCATCGCCGACTACTTTTCTCTGGTTTTTGCCCCAGGGTCGAGTTCATGACTCAGACCGAAAGTAGGCGTAAATTCAGTCTCGTAAGTAAGAGTCTTGTAGGACTATTCTCCTTAACCCTAATTGCCGGATTCCAACCCATGGCAACCGCTGAGGATGCCGATTCTGAAACGAATCAACCCGGGTTTGATGTCAGTGCGGCGATTGACCTTCGATCTTGCCTGAGTCAAAAAGGTTCGGTTCTCGACGTTTATTACTTGATCGATAATTCGAAAAGTATGAATTCTATCGGTGGCAAAGTTGGAACTGATCCAAATGGACTGCGATTTGAGGCTGTTCAGAACAGTTTAGCTCCGCTGATTGACTTAGCCAGTAATCAAGATTCAGTGGTGAATGTGGCAGGCGGACTCTTCTCAAAAGGTGGCGAGACATTAGTCGCATGGACAGAAATTGATGCGGACAGCGAAGATCAGTTCGCTAGTTTCAGCGAGGATTTGAGCCGGGAAGCCGGTGGTGGGACCAACTGGGTTGAAGGACTCAAAGAGGCACAAAAACAGCTTCTTGCTCAAAAAGGCACGCCTGGCAAGCATTGTCAAATGCTCGTCTGGTTAACCGACGGTGGAATTGATATTGAGCAGGACACTGTTAAAACTTCGGCAGGTATCGAAGAATTGTGCGGATTAGCGCCAACCCAAATTGGCACGTCCGCTCAAGAAAAAGGTTTGATGTTCGACATACGTAAATCTGGAATCGTTTTACAAGGTGTCATAGTTCAGCAGGCACCTGGAACAGGCGAAGAACTTGGTCAAAACCCGCAGAAGATCCGTGATTCCAAAGTTTCTTACTTCGATTCTGTGGTCTACGGTTCGGGACAGGTCGATGCTTACTATTTTAATAATGAAACGCCCCTAACAGGTGTTTTCAATTGTGGTCAAACGGTCCCGGGAGCTCAAGGCCAAGTCCTTCGGATTAAAGACGCTGGGGAACTCAAAGACACATTCCAAGAACTGGTCACCTGTATCACTGAGTCTTGCACCCAGCTACCACCAGCATCGGTGGTTTGTGACGGCGAGACATGTTCAATAGCAGTGCCCAAGGGCATTGCTTCGATGCAAATATCCGTGCCGTCTGAATTCAACGCTGATTCAATTACCGCACCGAATGGTTCGGGTGCGTGTCTTGCCGAGGCTTGCAGTTCGGAAAAGGAAATCAAAAACTCGGGAACAGTTCGAATTCTCGTGAACAATCAAGCAGGTGTCTGGACCATCGCAACTGCTGAAAAGTCTCTAAATCCATTGCTTTTTTCTGAACTTGAAATAACCGCTGATCCGATCGAAATCGACCCTTTTGCCCGCGAAATCTCTGTGGAAATTGGGCTAAGCCAAGGCGTGAAGGTCGCATATTCTCAAGAGAATTATGAATCGCTGCAATTTGACGCAACAGTTCGTTTTGCGACAGGCGAGTCAGAACCGGCCAAAATCGCTTCGAGCACAGACGGCTGGCAACTCACTTGGTTGCCCTCTGCAAAAACTCCTGAGGGAATTACTCCGAAAGATGTCGTCATTTCACTAGCAGCGACTGCCGGCGGTGAGGGATCTGCGATCCCACCTTTGAAATTGGCCGGAATTGAGCAAGTGTTCCTCGTCATTCAAAAAAACTTGGAGAGTTATCCCTCGATAGTTAATCCCATTGAGGGTGGGACGTTGCTTTTTAGTCCGATCGAGGGCAACGCGGGTGTGGGGAAAGCAGAAATCACTGTTCGGGGACCGAAATCAAACGCGGGAGCGGTGTGTTGGGATGATGACGCCGACGGACTTGTTGGTACTTACATAGATTCCCAAAGTCAAGTTAGTAGAGACATCTCGGCAGCCCTTGATTCAAGTTCTCTGGAAGTAATTACCTGCCCGAGTGGGCAACAGGGGATCGCGGTCCCGCAAAATGCAGAAATCGTGATTCCAATTGACCTGATGTCGACAGATCAAGCAGATGGCCTCCTCACCGGAACTATCGAGCTGTCGCTTTATGGTCCTGAGGGCGAACCTGGATTTCCTCGATTTATTGAATTTCAAGCGGAAACTACGGTGGTGAAAAGTGGCATCGCATTCTGGATCGTCCTTTCAATTTTGACGCTGTTGGGTGTGGGTGTCCCGTATGCCGCCTTGATTCTGTTTGCCCGCAGGCAGGCTGCTTTCAGCGCACAACTCAATGGAACTCGCTGGGCTTTGTTGCCTGCCACGGTGGGTCCTGAGGGGCTCCTGTCATTGGGTGAGAAGAATGATTCCGATTACGAATTCATTTTTGTCGAGAAAAAGGGTGTAACGCGATCAATTGAAACTGGTGGCGAGCGACACGAAGTCATTCCGCCGGCGCTATGGCCATTTAAACCGGCACGTACAGTTGTTAAGGCAGCTGAAGGTTCTTCAATTTTCACGAATCACGATGGATCCCTCGACGCTGGTCGTTCGATAGGTGAATCCTCGCAGGCTCTGGGAAATGTTTTCTACTTCGTCGCTGATGCGAAAACAGAGACAGCGCAGATTCGGGAAGTGGGTCGAGACGATTGGGGTAATGCGCAGGATGTCGTGGCCGTTAAGGTTCCCACAGAAACGGGTATGCCGATCAGTGGGAAAGTTGTACTTCTAGCGCCCGGAAATATTAATCCTGGTGAGGCGATTTCAAAGGCCAAAGCTGATGTTCGAACATGGTTTGGCTGGGCAAATGTTTATTCAGCGATAACCACTGGTGAGAGCTTCGCAAATGTTGAAGAGGCTACTCCAAAGTCCAAGAAGTCCAAAGGTAAAGGCAATCTAACTGCCCCCGAAACAGTGACAACTGGATCTGCCATTGAAGACGAATGGGGTTTCGGTCCGGCAACAACAGGAAGTGACAAGCGTTCTACTGACAAAAAAACAAGATTTGGCCGAAGCAGTAAAAAGTCAGGTGAAGGTGATTCCAAACGCCGACCTCCCCCTGATTTTGATTTCAATTCAAGTGACTGGTAATGGCAATCAAATGGTAGGAGTAATTCAATGTTGAGACCCTTTTTGTTCGTGGGTATCGGTGGTTCGGGTGGCAAGACCCTACGGGCTTTGAAACAGACCCTTGACCGACGACTCAGGCAAGAGAAGTGGGAACACGGTCTACCTGGGTCTTGGCAGTTCATTCAAGTGGACACAACCTATGACGGCGTTGATTTTCCAGCACCGATGCTTCCAATGGAGGACTTCATCGGAATGGTCGGTCCTGGTCAAGACTACGACCACATCGTGAGATCCCTGGAGAATCGAATTACGAGTCCCGAGGACCGCAGAAAGGCATTTGGCGGCTGGCTAGCCCCTTATTCTCCTGTACCGATTCATGCAGGAGCAGGCCAGATCCGAACGTTAGGTCGAGCAGTCAGCGCAGCAGGATTGTTGAATTTAAAAGAAGGATTGAGTAGTGCATTAGGTAAAATGCAAGCCCCGTCGAATGCAAGTCAACTAGCTGCCTTGTCCAAAATCTTGCACCCAAAGTCCGGTGGAGGAGGTAGTAAGTCCCCTGTCGTGGTGGTTGTTTCATCCATTGCCGGGGGGTCGGGCGCGGGAATGTTCATGGACGTAACGGAGACCCTCAAATCCATTGACCCCAATGCCATTTGGCTCCAACAGCAGACTGCATACCTCTACACCCCAGAGGTTTTCGACAGTATCCCGCACCAAATGAGAGCCCAAATTCCGATGAATGCACTGGGAGCAATGAATGAAGTCATGGCAGGACTCTGGGCTGGCGCCGTTAGCGAGGGAACAGATTTACTCTTTAATTCCAGTGGAGTTCAAGTCTCCCGGGGTAATGGTAAGGGAGCTATAGGTCCCTCTGGCGTTTTCCTTGTTGGCTCCAAGAATGCGGGTGGCGTAGACATTTCCCAGGGCAACGATGGTGCCGGAATGGATGAAGTCTTCCTAGCTGTCGGTGAAGCCATCTCTGGTCTTGTCACTGATGAAGATCTTGCCGACAATTATGAAGCATATTTTTATACAAACGTTTTTGCCAATAGTGGGAAAGATACGACACTGGCAGATCACACTGGTTTGTGCCGCCCCGACGACGTCCTAGAGCGCATGCCTTTTGGCGCGTTGGGTTTTGCGCGCGTGACTCTTGGTATGGATCGACTCATGGATTACGCTTCAGAAGGCTTAACTAAGGGTCATGTGCAAACTTTGCTCTTTCCAAAGTTCGAACCGGTTGACCCCCTCAATCCAATCTCTGAGGCCGACCACATCGAACGTCGAGCTGTTGCCGGGCGCGATGAGTTCATTAGAGGGTCACGACTAAATGAGCGGCAACCCAATGATCAGGTAGTCAACTTTCTTCGAGGTGACGACCTCAATGTCAACTCATGGGATGCAACCCCTGGTGTGCAGCAGGAAGCGGGTGCAATTCGAAAAAGTAGAGCACAAGATTTTGCTAAAAGCTGTGTTCCAACAGCTGCGCAAAATCCAAGTAAAAAAAATAGTGCGGCAAATTGGAGAACCATGTTGCTCCAAAACGCATCAACGTCAATGCCAAAATTTTTAGCTGAACAACGGTCTGAGGTTGAAAAGAGATCCAGGATCTGGAGCGAAGAAATTCAGTTGCATCTTGTTGATTTCACAGCCAGAAGTATTTCTGAAGTCGGTCTCAAAGTGACAGCCAAACTGCTAAGGGAACTGCAAGACGACCTAAAACAGATTGCTACGCAAGAGATGCCCCAAGAGGCCGAAAAAATGCGGGCACGAGGTGCTGACTATGAAGCAGGGGTCGCTGGTTGTCTGGGAACCGGGTCTGAACTCTCTGTTGCTTCGCCAGAGGTCGGTAATGCGCTGCGCGCCTTGCAGATCGGTGCAGAGCGAAAAGCAGAAGCAGCACTTCTAGAGTACGTGCCGATCCTGATCAAGGACGTAATTTCAGGTGTGATCGATCCGATTATTGAAGAATGCGATGTGGCGTACACCCTGCTGGACGGCGACATAAACTCGACGGCAGGTGGAAATGCTGGTCGACTCTTTAGGAAGTTCGCATCATTAAAAGAGGATCGAAGCAATAAATTTGTATCACCACGCTACAAGCCACGCCAAGTTGAACGGACCTTGATCGCATCGGACACGTTCCCGCAGGAATTTGAACGAATTGAAAGAATGGATCTTGTTGATGAAGACAAGGACAACTGGTCCTCTATCACTGCAAATTGGAGTATGCGTGGTGTCCCGCTTCGGGCTAAAGATCCACGATTTTCGTTTACGGGTAGGCAGACTCTTTTTAAAGTTGAAGAACAGTGGGTTCCGACTGAGGCTCATGCCCGAAGGGATCCGTCGTTAGGTCCCACAAAAATAGACATTCGACTGCCCCGATCGGTGGCACAACTTGTGGAACGAAATCGAACCTGGCTGGAGGACCCGGAGTCCAGTTTCGGTCGTCAATATCGCATGTCAATTTCAGAATTTGCAGCCGTGGGAAATAAGAGTGAGCAGGCGGCACGCGAGCAGAAGTTCTTGGAGGCATTTACTGATCTGATACAACTAAGTTCGCCGCTCATTACAATTAGTCAAGCAGCCGTTGAGAAGTTTCATCACCACACGAATCCAAACAACACTCCACACGGGTATACCCTTCACCTCACACCGATTCCGTTTGCAGAACAGTCCGACGTGGGCAAAGAGTGTGCCCGAATTGTCTTGGAGTTTAATCGAGCTGATCCACCGAAAATCAGTTTTGATTCGGCGAGTACGAAGAAGGATTTATTCGGCTTCTCCACGGTGAAAGTAGCCATGAGCCCTATGGTCTACACCTCCCTCATCCAACCGATTGCTGACTCTTGGCTTACGAGTTCAAACAATGCGAATGCCGTGAATGCCTTTTGGGATGGAAGACGTGCCAGGCCACTCACGGAGTCAATTCCTGTCTCGCCACAAATCAGACTCTCCATGATCACAGGGCTGCTTATCGCAAAAATTTTTGGCGAGTCTCGTAAAGTTGGTACAAATTCAGCGGGGACCGAAAGCCGGGAAGTGTGGGGACCTGCGAGGGGTTGGATGGCACTCCCAAGCCCACTTCTCCCTGTAAGTGCGTCCGATCGAAGTTCAATTCCAGCCATTTTGAAATCGATTTCGATCGCGATTATTGAGGCTGGCAGAACTGCTTCTACTGAGCCCTTGGAACCTTATATGCGACTGAAAGAAATTGGTCGAGAGGTGACCACTACTGGCGGGCTCGACTTGCCTGATTTGGATACTAGTTCAAAATCAGGGTTGATCAAGAACTGGGTCATTTCCGGCGAGTTGCCAACAGGCTCACCAGAAATGCCTCCATTCCCTATTGAAAGTGGCACTGTCGATATTTCAACGCCGGTGGGCCGGCGTGATGCCCTCGCGACGGAAATTGACCTTATTCGAGTTGAGTACCAACTCTTGTGGAACGAACTTGACAAGGTTGATTGGCGTGACATTCCACGAATCTATGAGTTGAAATCGGATATCGACACTGCGGTTAATGCAATGCATGTTTATGTCTCCGGGATCATGCTCGAAGCACAAAGCAGCAGGATATCCGATTAAACATGAACGCACATAACAGTTGGGGCAGTGATGCCGTAAGTGTGATCGTCCTGCCTGGGGGTCCAGAGGGCAAGGGATTATTGGAAGTTGCTCGCAGGTGGACGTCCACATGGATGCTGTCATCTGCATTGTGGGTGCGAGCTGAAGACGTTCCCAATAAAGGTGATGGCCCACCGGAAATCCCTGCTTTGGTTTTAGGGCGTGGACCATTTGGTGGGGAAGACGAAGTCAAAGTGGAATTGTTTTGGAAATTGGGAGAAAAATTCCGTCCGCGCGTCCGACTCGTTGCGATTCGCATGCTTCAGTCAACCGACGATGATCGTGTGACAGCCCACGCGATTGACTTGATCGACTCCTATCTTGATCGAGCTTTACCAACAAGAATCGATCGAAATGTTGAGGAATCACCGGAAGCACTTGCCACAGAGTTTCTCCGCCTGAATCTGATCGTTGATGCTGCTGAAGTCTCAGGTATGAATGCTCAATCAGTGTTTAAGGGTGCTTGGCAAGCCAATATTGTTGCTAGCCCAGAAGACAGATCAACTCCATTTGCACCAGATGCTCCTCCAATTCATCCTCGAAGGTTTATTGGACAAGAACATGAACCTATTGGGGACACCAAAGCTCGAGCCGACCGCTATTACGGCTGGGCACTCGCTCACGTTGCATCGGTGGCAGGTATTTGGTCAGGTCTTAGCGAGAGTGTCTATGACATGATGCCGGCGAAACCTGCAGTTGCTCACAGCATGTGCTTAGTTCAACGAATCTGTGTTCGTGGTGTCGTGACGGACGGCTTAGCAATCTCACTTGCATCTGATGCTATGCACCTAACCCTGTCCGACTCTGATGAAGCAGAAAGGCAAGTCCAGAACGCGCTTTCATTGCACAAAATTGAAACAATTCCAGATTCTGAAACCAATTCACGAGCACGTTCAATGGTCGAACTGACACTAACCGGTTTCAAGGATCAAGGTTTCGGTTACCGAGATTTTGACGACCCGGGACCCTATAAGAAACCCGAAGCCCCGCTGGGAAAGCGTATTAAGAAGTTCTTCCGACTCGGGGGTCGCGCCACCATTAAGGCACCGGCATTTCTTGCCAGTTTGGTTTTGCAGCGACTCAGTCGAACTCTCACTGTTGAAGACGGTGATGCAATCGTGGAGTCAGCGAGTACGTGGAACCCGGGCTTGCCGACAATAGATGATTCCGTCTTTGACGTGCCATCGGCGGTATTGATTACCCGTTCCGGGATGAAATCCAGCCCACAGGTGTGGCGAGATTTACGAGACCTTATTTTCTCTTCACTTGATGCGAGTTCAACGCACGAGATTGGTGAAAAGTTACTCATCGGAAGCGTATCTTCAGAACGAATGGTTTTCCCCGCAAAAGCTGACGTCATCCCCGATCCCCGGGGCACCTGGACGCATGCCGCTCTCACACGAGTAGATGCCACACCATTTCCTGAAATTGGTTGGATGGAAGCGAAGACAGCCAAAGACACTTTGCGAGAGCTCACAAATCTTTACGAGGCACGTATTCCACTCACGCACCAAATCCGAAAGCAATTGGAGGACCAAAAGGTAGAGGTGTCGGTTGCGTCCCGACACGTTGAACGCATGGAGCGCGAGGTTGCAGGCATAGAAGCCGATTTGGCTGAAGCCACAAGTTGGTTGGAAGAAATGGAACTCGACCACCCGCATACCGGCAAAAGACATTCGACCAGTATAGGAAATGGCGGCAGCAATGGCTGAAAACGAAGCCCCCGAAGTTGGAGAAAAAACTGATTTGATCGAAGCTGAGGAAGTCGATACTGATCTCGCAGGTCCCGATCTAGATGAAACCGAGTCAGAAGAGTTTGAAATAGAAAGTGGCGAAGCTGGAGAAGTAGAGGACGAAGAAAACCTCACTGATGAAGCTGTTTCTGAAACTGACAGCGAAGGCCAGGAAGCCATTGATTTTGAGGAGCCTTGCAATGCTGCTCGCATGGAGCAAGAAGAAATTAACGGCACTCTTGACTCTGCGTACAGACGCCTTGCAGGTGCAGAACTTCAGCTTCGCAAAGAAAAACGTAAGGCGTCCCGATTTGAAGTGGACTTACAAGAAAGTGAATTAGACTTACAAGAAATCCAGAACGCACAACAGTCCCTAGGGGAGTGGGTGCGGGCTCGCAATGGAAGCTTTGCTTGGCAGTTATCCGACGCATTGGCAGGGGAGAGAGGAAAGGCCCAGTCTGCCCGCTCACGAGCTGAGCAATGGCTAGAGAGTGGTCGTGATCAAACTATTCGGCTCCTGCTGCCAGTCGAGTCCAAGCATCGACTCTGGCCGCGCTTTGGAGCATTGGTGTTTGCCCTTGTTGCGCTGGTTGTCTTTTTCCAATACATGAGAAACATAAGAGCATTTGTTTGGACGCAATACATACCTACTCCTTGGCCAATGATTGGTTTTGCAACGCTAGTCCTCTTTGGCTTAGCAGTTTATATGTGGCTGAAATTCGAAAGAGCCTATGCGGCCTCTGCAATCTCAGAACGCTGGGAGAAGCGAGAAGAATTGGGAATCAAAGGTCTTGATTCTGGACAACATGCACTCGCGCTGATTGACTTCGTTCGTCGAATGTTTGTCCCAATACCGTTGTTGGTCGCTTTATGGTTTGCCATTGCTTTCGCAAGAGACTTGGTGCCCACTGTTGTCCAGGGTTTCATTCCCCAACCTTGGGTTATCTGGCTGATTATGGCTATTTTCTATTTATTAAACGTGCTCGGCGCTTGGTTCTCTTACTATAAATTTTTATCACAATTACGTTTCCAGTTGGTCAATGTTCTCTACGAAGCCAGACGACAAGGCAATGCGTACCGGCACGCTGCAACTGAAGACGCACGGTTGGAGGCAATGCATTCACTGGTTCCTGATTACCTTGAGATGCTAGGTAAACCGATCAACACTCCGTGGTCTGTTGACATGTCCCAAGTGAAAGCCGGCGAGACGCGGCCCAATGGAGACACTTTGCCCGCAAGCGTTGGCTTGGCTGAGGCAACTGGCGGCGACTCGCGGCAGTGGCATGTGATGGAAAATAAGAGTCGGGGATTGTTGTATCGACCTGGTTGGATCACGAACGCCTTCAGGCGCATTCTGGAGGAAATTGCTGACTTTGACGGAATTAATCCACGAACATTGACTTCAGATTCGGTGGCGGCCGACCCCGGTGATAGCCGGCGCGGGCAACGGAAATTGGTGTCAGAAATGTCCGTGCATGAGGAAATTCTCGCCTCAACGGGGCGAAACCAATTACGACTACTCTCAGAGGCGATTCAAAAGGGCGTCATTCGTGAGATCAAGCCCTTGGTCACACCGCTACGACACAATGAACTTGAACACTTGGATATATCGACAAACAGGTTTGAGCTTGAAAATGCGGATCAAGTGCCGTGGGATGAGTTCTTGGAACAAGCGCTGTCCGAGGCCGCACCATTTTCGATGCTGACTTTCTCACCGACAGGAATTGATGGTCGCAGTTATCACGTGAAAGAGAGTCGGGCGTTGGTGCCTAAAGACTTGACCAGTGTGAAATCTTCAAGCAAATTAAAAATTGTCGAATCAGAAGAAGGAGCACATAGCACTCCACTTGACATGGTGGTCAGGATTGACAGAAGCGATTGGCTCAACCCAAATGACCTATTACTATTCACGGGAGTTCAACTTCCACAAACTGAGGAATCGACACAGTCCGGCGCCGGTCCTGAATCTTCTGAACCTGTGGTCGCCTCAAGTTCAAGGCGAATCGAAGACTGAAAATGTCGAGTAACGATGATTGGGGGGCCGAGGATAAGGACTGGGGTTCTTCCGAGGGCAACTCTGACTTTGATTTTAAGTGGGATCCGGAGGGAAACTTTCAACATGTTTCCTCTCCAAAGAGGTCCCCACTCGAATTTGTCTCCCAACAATCAATTTGGCTAAAAATCGTCTCAGGAGTGGTCCTTGCTGCCGTGGTGCTTTTCACCGTCGTACAGACAGGTGGTGTTACCAAACTTCAATCAATGGGCGTATTCCGACAATCTCTAAGCCCTGAGGCCATGTGTCTAAATGGGGGTCAAGTGGCAGCAGAACTCGCGGTTGGTGTCTTGAGCCCGATTGTCATGAATCGAACCCTGGATCACGCAGCGAGGGTTAAGTCTCAACGAAGTGGAGATGCGGCAATAGATGAAGCCGCTTGGGCAGTCGCTGATGCCGCATACCTCGTGAATGAAGCTGTTGAATCTATCCCTCAGGCTATTAGTTCGGCAGACATGATGCTCGGAGACATGCTTGATGCGTTCAACTCTGAAGAATCGAGAGCGGCAGCACTTGCCGTCAGTGATGCCACAATGCAATTGGGCAAAGCGTGCGGCGCCCTCGCCGACACTGGCGCGTCTAATTCACAACTCGGGGCGTCAGAACAATCCCCCAGCCAAGTTTCTGAATCAGGCATGGAGAGTGCCGCAACCGGTGGTGAACCCACCCTTTTAGACGAAACTCAGACAAGCGATGACGAAATTGTGGAGCCAGGATCCGAGATTTCGTTTCTGACCTTTAATGTGTGCAATTCAGATTGTAAAGATCCAGCACCAAGTTGGGATATCAGGCGGAGTCGCATCGCAAATGTAATCGCTGACTCGAAAGTTGATGTTGTCGGACTTCAAGAAGTCACGAATTGGCGAGTGAATGGATCGACAACCCAGTGGAGTGACATCAAACGGCTCGTGGCGACTGCTGGGTTCCAAGGTCCCAAAATCAGTGACGAGTTCAACAATTGTTCGGGCACCAACTCGGAGCCCTGTGTTGACACGGCTCGAATTCTGTTTAACTCGCAAGCCGTCGTTCAAGTGGAATCCGTTCAGAACTTGCCAGCAGCCGGTTATACGCGTCTGGGAGTGATTGCTCCCGGTATTGACGTAAATGCTCGTAATAGGACTGTGGCGTGGGCTTACTTTAAAGCAGCAAAGGGTGATCCATTCTTGGCAATCTCGATGCATATGGATTCTGATAGAACGAACTTGGCCGAAGACGCCCGACAAGCAGTTGCAGGAGAGCTCAACCTGTGGGCAGAGAATTTGAACAAGGAAGTGGGAATCGAAGCAAAAGCCACTGTCCTGATGGCCGATTTAAACAGTTATGACGCCCGACAACCAGCGGGTGCACAATCGATATTGCGTCAACAAGGTTGGACAGATTCTTGGAGTGCGGCAGATCGTAAAAACATATATTTCTCAACGATTAATTTGACACCTGACACCCAAAATTATGGTGGGTGGCCTCCGAGACCGCGTCCATTCAACAACGCTGCGACCAGAATTGATTACATTTTTGCTTGGGGTGATTTCCAATTAGTTGATTACGAAGTAATGCTCTGGCTCAACTCTGATGGTACTTTTGATCACGAGTATCAAGCTTCTGACCATCAGTCTGTTCGAGCGACTTTAATCGTTTGAGCGACCCGCTTTTGCTTGGTCCAGTTCGTTATATTTCCCAAATTACTTGATATGTTCAAAGCAATCTGTTTGTCCTTTTCAGTTGATACTTGAATGTACCTGAACAAGTGGGCCCCAAAATTTCCCATACAAAATTTGGGATCCTGTGATGTTCGAAAGCCCAAGTGGCTAGCTGAGTTGCTGTTGGCTTTCAAGCCAACAATTACGTCTACTTCGTTTCAACCAATGCAAAAAGGGATATTTGGTTCAATTCGACATCGCGGAAAATTGGCAGGATCGCTCATTACGAATTCGAATGGAATTAGCGCCGTGGCGTCTCGCAAAGAGGGACCGGATCCTTCATCCTTTGACTATTATTTCCTGAATGCGTAAAAATGTGAGAAAAACACTATGAAATCGAAATCGGGGAGTGACGAGTGAAGAAGAAATTGTTTACTGGCGTAGCCACACTTGGCGTGATTGCCTTAGGTGTAGCTCCTTTACACGCGGGAACGGGATCAGGTGCAACCCCTAATCTTTCTGCAAGCTACAGCGTGGGTGATGCGCAATTTGACGGGTCGGGATGCACGCAAGCACTAATCACAATAAATTACACCAAAAGTGGCGCCGAAATCGATGATATTTCAGGCCGTGTCCGGCTTGAATCAAGATATGCAGGGTCGAGTGATTCGAACGCAAATTCGACTTTCATCGGATATTTTGAACCACAGCAAGGTATCGCAACTTCTGAGTTCACGATTTGTAGTTTTGCTGTTGAAGACGGAATGACATCAATGGAAGTCACCGGGACGATTGTGTCTGACGTGTTCACGGGCACCGAAACGAGTGCTACCTTGACCCCCACCACTCTGGACATTATTCAAAATCCGACGAAACTGAGTAAACCAAAACTTGTAAGCAAAGGCAGTTTTGTGAAGTACAGGGTCATTACGGGAACGGCAAAGGCAACGACTCTAACAAAGGGAGTAGTTGGAGCAGATGGAAGAATCGTGCTTGAGGCGCGTAAGTCGGGATCAAAGAAGTGGGTTGAAGTGAACTCAACGTCTGCCGACAGTTTTGGTAAGTGGGATTTCTCATATGTGTCCTATCGGGATGTCCCTCGGAACAGCACAATCCGGATCAGTGTCAAAGACTGCGGTTGGTGCACAACCGATCAAGTCACAGTTAAGGCACGCTAACCTTGTTTGGGTCACGTTCAGGAAAAAATTCGGATTCACACTCACCACCAGCTGCTGGCTGGTATGAAGATCCGAACGCTCCAGAACAATTGCGTTATTGGGATGGGTTGCAATGGACAAAACAGGTGATGCACCACTCAGGACTGGAAACGGAAGTTGATCAAACTCTCAAAAAGAAGGCGCAACAATTAGAAACTCAGCATCACGTATCCGTGCAGCAGGAAGCGTTTGCTCAGGTTCATGAAGAGCACAGCGCGAAAATGAATGATTTAGTTAATCAGGCTCGGAAATATGCCCAAGAGGGGAAAATCGTAAAAGAAGAAAGCCGGATATCACAATTCTTGCTCCACTCCAAAAATCATGGAGGGAAAAAAGAACTCGATGGAGCGCAGAAATTCGTAGATGGCATGGTTGCTCGTGGTGAAATTCGAATCGGATGCAGACTCATTGGTGACGTTAAAAATGAAAGCGGCTTGAGCCAGTATGCGCGGCTGAACAGCATTTCTAGTGTTCAGACCGGAGGAGCATCGGCAAAGATCTACAGTGACCGGATTCTGCACGGTGGGCAAGCCCACGCCATTGACGCCTTCACGGGAGCGCAAGTGACCCTTGATGGCATCACACAAATAACCCAAAGACCCACCCTGACAAGAATGGCCATACTTTCTCCACTGCCGGGAACAGCACTTATTCCTGGGCTTGCGCTTCAAAAGAAGACAAAAAACGATATGCGCACAGCTACATTCATTGCGGCTAGCGCCGACTGGTCTTTCACAATCACAGTCAGTCCTGACAACATGAGCGGTCCGCGAAGAATTGCGGAGCAAATAAATAAAATTGCCCAGAGCATGGAACTTGCGCTGACGGTAAACAACACGCCGATCCATGTTGCGCCTGCGCCCTTGGAAGTGACTAGCAAGATTGAGGAACTACAGGGATTGCGGGCGTTATTCCAAGATGGAGTTATCAACCAGGCAGAGTTCGATCAACTCAAAAAAGAAATTGTTACTAGAGGGGAAAATGCAAAATGACAACACCACCTGACATGCCCACCGAACCACCGCCGATGGGAGATCCTGTAATCGCGGCAGCAACAAAGCCCTTCTATAAGAAAACATGGTTCATCGTCGTAGCAGTGATCGCCATGGTCGTGATCGTTGGCAGCGTCGCCAGTAACAGCGAAACGACCACTAAATCAATTGCCGAAGAGGAAATCCCTGTCTTACAAATGCCCGATGTTGCAGGTGGAAGGCTTGACGTTGCCTTAAGTGACTTGAGCGCACTCGGGGTCGGGGAAGGTGATGTTGAAATCGTGGGCGGGGGTTCCTTAGGGATCCTTGATGAGTCGAATTGGACAGTATGTGAACAAAGCCCAGCAGCTAACTCTGAGCTACTCCCGCCGTTCAGACTAATTGTGGACCAATCTTGTTCAACAGCTCCCACAGTGGAAGCGGCAGTGGATGCAACTCAAGAAGTAACAGATGAGTCCACGGTTGACACTGAGATTGATACAGCGGCGCAACCAGAGTCACCGGTCGTATTCAGAGCGCAAGCACAAGGTGATATCGATGACATGCAGAGAGATGTTGCGGACTTGCAAAGGGCCATTAACGACAACAGTGTTTTCCGGATTCTGAGCAATACAGCAGAGCTTAGTTTCAACTTGGGCCAACTGGGGTCCCCAACTCCGCCTCAAGATGTTGCGGAAGCGTGGAAAGAAGGCTTGGCTGATCTTGATAGTGAAATCTCGTCACTTTCCGACCTCGTCAGTGGAGATGGAACAACGAAGCAAGTCCGTAGCCAAGTGCGTCAAATTAGAACCGCACTTAATAATATGGAAAAAGTTCTCGAAGGACTTTAGCTTGGGTTCTCCGCTTTTCACAATCGAACAGAAGGAAACAAATCAGGCCTAAAAATGTGGCTATTTGTTTCGGCTAGTGCCAATGCCGGCAGCGGTACATCGCACGGAATCAATCTGTGTCGATGCGATTTTTGGGTCAGCGAGTTTCGCGTGAAAGTTTGTTAGCTTTCTTGGTAGAACCACATTACTCGGTCCGGGTCATGTGACCTCCTAAAAGTGACCGTTGTTTATGAGAGTCGTGGCAGGCTGATCTGTGGGAGGGTTGGCATGACCCCTTGTGGCAGCTCCGGGTGAAGCGTGGGGTCAGCGGCGATCGGTCGACAGTTTGTCGTTCCCTTGGGACCTTTGACCTCTAATAATCCGAAAGGCTGACACGGCGGGTTGCGGCGGGTTAGCATCTTGTATCGGATGGGGAGGCCCAATGGATGCGAGTTATCGATCACCCACCCTTATTCAGTCGGTGCAGCGAGCCTTGCGTTTGGTTGACGCTGTTGGGGCATTGGACGGACGAGGGCAGGCAAAGGAGTTGGCGCGCGCCGTCGGGCTGAACCTGTCAACCACGTATCACC
>Ga0209390_10005034_pt1 | contig 19169 bp, 24 predicted proteins | sample BON01_FD_187212 | JGI IMG/M metagenome (GOLD analysis project Ga0209390, IMG submission 187212) | Freshwater microbial communities from Lake Bonney liftoff mats and glacier meltwater in Antarctica - BON-01 (SPAdes) (version 2) | ecosystem: Environmental > Aquatic > Freshwater > Ice > Glacier...
CCTTTATTAGACCAGGTAAATAATTATTTTCTTTTAGTACCTAATAACTGGAGAGAGGAGGTAAAAAAACTAACTGGTAAAAGAGCCTCCAGCTATAGCTATGAGCTTTTACTTTGGCTCAGGCTACAGTATGAGCGAATAAGGATGTATAATAAAGGAGGAGGTAAATTCAGGAAACCTAAACCTTTTAAAATTAGTAAGAGCTGGGAGGATGTAGCTATAGCCCTTAAAATGCCTGAGACTATGTATAAGGCAAACCGTAAAAGAGCCTCTAAGATTATACAGGAGGCTTACTCTGTAGCTATTAAACTGGGCTACCTGGTAAAAGTAGAAAATAATGGAGCTACAGATGTACTCTATTTAAATGAGAGCTATTATCCTAAACCTGGAAAACTAGTCTAGTAGTGGTTTAGTACCTATAAGTTGAGAAAGTAGTACCTATAAGTTGAGAAAGTAGTACCTATAAGTTGAGAAAGTAGTACCTATAAGTTGAGAAATGGATACCTAACTACTTGATTATCAATACTGTTTTTTCCGTATACTCTTAAGAGTATTAAGACTCTTAAAGGGACAAACTCTCCTTACAGTCGTTTATCCTAAAAGAAAAAGAAGTATTTACCCCTACAGCGTGAGAGATAAATTAAGAAAGATAGTAGGCTATACTCATCCACGTTTAAAAATACTACCTCCTTTTTTCTTTGAGCTTATAGCCTACCTTATAGGCTTATCTATCCTCTACCAGGCAGGAGCTTACCTCTGGAAACTTATTTAACTGTTTACTTAGAAATAAAAAAAATACTAGTAAGTATTGAAATAAAAATATCACTATATTTACAGTAGTAAACAGTAAATTACTAAAGTATGGAGATAGTAAAAATAACTCAGGATATAACTACAGTAAGCCCTCAGAGGATAGAGGAGCTGGTAGATGCTTTTATAAGCTCTCAGGATGTAAAGCAAAGCTCCAAACTACTCTACAGGAGAACGCTAAAACAATATTTTAACTGGGTAGAGATTAAGGGCTACCTCCTCTCAGAGATAGCCAGACCTCAGCTCCTGGAGTATAAAGAGGAGCTACTAAACTCTAAAAAAAGTAGCCTAACTGTAGGCTCTTACATTACCTCAGTAAGACGCTTTTACGAATGGACGGAGGCTAATAAATTCTATCCTAATGTAGCCAAAGGGATTAAAACTCCTAAGAGAAAACAGCAATTTAAAAAACAGCCTTTACTACCAGCTCAGGCTACAGCTCTACTAAACTATTACCAGGATAAAGCTCTAAGAGATTACGCTATAATTAGCCTCCTCCTTAGAACTGGATTAAGGACTATAGAGGTAATAAGAGCCTCAGTCGAGGATATAGTATTTAAAGGCTCTCAGAGAGTGCTATTAATACAAGGTAAAGGGAGAGATGAGAAGGATAATTTTGTACTCCTTACAGATAAAAGCTATAAACCCATAGCGGAGTATTTAGCTACCAGAAGCAATACAAACAGCTCAGAGGCTTTATTTACCTCTACCTCTAATAACAGCAACGGAGAGAGACTATCTACCAGAACTATAAGCTACATAGCTAAGGAGGGATTAAAAGCTATAGGACTGGATGAGAGAGCTTTTACAGCCCATAGCCTCAGGCATACTACAGCGGTTAATATTCTGAGAGCTGGAGGCAGTTTAGAGACCGCTCAGTTTACTTTGCGACATAGCAACCCAGCCACTACTCAAATTTATACAGCTACTTTAAATGAGGAGCGGAGGCTACAGAATAGCGGAGAGGCTTTAATAGATAGTTTATATTAATGAGCCTACTCTCTACAGATATATCTAAAGTAAAGAGGCTCTCTCTAAGGGAGGTAAAGCTCCCAGCTCCAGAGCTAAGAGTAGAGCCTCTTACTCCTATCCTGGTAGAGAGACCTCCTACAAATGAGGAGATAGCCTATAGTAAATTAGTAGTAATAAACCCACTACTGGAGGAGCTGGTAGATCGCTTAGATCTTGTAAGTGAAACTACAGGAGAGCGGATAAAAAAAGTAGAACTCAGGGAGGAGTATAAACCTCATCCAGAGATTAAAGAGATAGATAAACCTAAACTAATAGCCTTAGCTCAGAGAGTAATAGAGGGAGAGGATAGCTACAGTAAAGCGGATATAATAGCCAGGATAAAAGAGGCTACTAATGTAAGCCAGGAGAGAGCGGAGAGAGGCTTTAATTTAATACTCCAGGCTGGAGCTATAGAGCTTACTCCAGGAGATAGATACTATTTAACAGGCTCTACTCCTTTTTAAGTAATATAGATAAATACGGTAAACAAAAAAATATGAGTAATATAACAGACTGGATAAAATATGAGCTTTACCCTACTCTATTTGAGAGTATAGATACAGCTCTAAAAGAGTTTGAATTTAAGAGGAAAGGTAGAAACTGGGTAAGCTCTAATAAGCTAAAGATAACAGGAGAGGACGGAGATAGTATAGGTAAGGTTTATGTATGGGAGACCGCTCCAGGCTTTATAAAAGACTTTACCAGAGAGACCTCCTCTATAGTGGACTATGTAATAAAAAGAGACGGAGTAGAATTTATCCAGGCAGTAAAGACCTTAGCGGATGTAGTAGGACTACAGCTCCCTACAGACCCTAATTTTAATAAAGAGGACTACCAGAGCTACAGAGATAAGGCTACTATTTTAGAGGATTGTAATAGCTATTTTACTTACTGTTTAGAGAACTCTACAGGAGCGGATGAGGTAAACACTTATTTAACCTCCAGAGGCTACAGCTCAGAGGATATAAAAGCTATGGAGCTGGGCTACATACCAGACCAGAATAAACTCTTTAAATACCTACTCAGTAAAGGACATAGCCAGAGCCTTATAGATACCAGCCTACAAACTACCAGAGAGGGCGAATTTAAGCCACTATCTAAAGGGATAGGCTCTACTCATAGGCTTACTATACCATACAGGAGCGGAGGCTCTGTAAAGGGCTTTAAATTCAGAACTACAGGAGACGCTACTCCAAAGTATTTAAACTCTACAGGACTGGATAGGATAGGAGGCTTTTTCAACCTCTTAGGGATTAAAGGAGATAAGGGTATAGTAATAGTAGAGGGAGAGCTGGATAGCCTCTCAGCTACAGCCAGAGGAGTAGAGAATGTAGTAGCTACTGGAGGGAGTAGTATAAACTCAGACCAGGTAAAAGACGCTATAAAAAGAGGAGCTAAGAGCTTTACTCTCTGTTTAGATACTGAGCCAGGCAAAGAGGAGACCACTACTAAAAATATAAACTCAGCTATAGAGGTAATATTGGGAGAGGGAGTAAACAGAGTTTACATAGTAAGTCTACCAGATTTAGGAGGAGGTAAAACAGACCCAGATAGACTAATAAAAGAGAGCGGAGTAGATAGCTTTAAAACAGCTATAGCTCAGGCTTTACCTTACTATGAGTATAAGCTCCAGGAGACGCTAAATAAATACGGCAAAATAGAGGAGGAGAGAGGGCTACAACCTAAGGATATAGATAGTTTACTGGATGAGGTAGTAGAGACAGCCTCCCACATACCAGACGCTACAGACAGAGACCGATATAAAAAACTCTTTACCTCTTTGGAGGCTATTAAAGGGCTGGGTATTTCAGAGGAGAGCTTATCTATTACAGTAGATAGATTAACCTCTACCAGAGATAAAGAGGCTCAGGCTAAAGACTTTAAAAAACTACTCTCAGAGGCTACTCAGCTACAGGATAAAGGAGAGGTAGATAAGGCTCTGGAGCTACTGGATAGTAAAGTAAAAGAGGTAAGGCTAATAGGAGCTAAAGACCTACTCCCTCCTCCTCTGAGCTTTACTACTCTAATGGATGAGATAGCTACTATACCTCCAGCCTATAAGACAGGCTACAGCTCTCTGGATAGTTTTATAGGCTTTACTCCTGGAGCTATTACGCTTATAGCTGGGAGACCCTCTCATGGTAAAACTACCTTTATGTTTAATCTCCTCTTAGAGATGAGTAAGCTCTACCAGGATGAGAGTTTTTACTTTTTTACCTATGAGGAGCCTCTAAAAAACATATCTATAAAGCTCTTAAATAGGCTTATAGATACAGACCTAAGAGGATATTTTAGCGAGGCTAAAGGCTTACCTACTCCTACTAATTACGAGTTTATAAAGAGCTACATAAAAGCCAAAAGGACGGATATAAGCCAGATAGAGGAGGGTAAGGGTTTACTCCAGGAGCTAATAGACAGCCAGAGAATAAAGGTAATAGATAGAAACTACTCAGTAGAGGAGCTATCCAGCCTTATAGCTTACATAACCAAAAGAGAACGGATAGGATGTTTATTTATAGACTATATCCAAAGAATGAGGACAGACGCTAAAACTCAGGATATGAGAACTAAAATAGCTCATATTTCGGATAGTGTTTTACAGATAGCAAAGAATAGCGGACTACCTATAATACTGGGAGCGCAACTAAATAGGGCTACTCAGGATAGCAAAGGAGGCAAACCAAAATTAGAGAACCTTAAAGAGGCTGGAAACCTGGAGGAGGACGCTAATACAGTTCTCTCAGTTTATAATGAGAGTAGAGAAAAGGATGAGACCTCAGAGGGAGAAAGTTATAAAGGAGTACGAGAGGTAGAGCTGGAGATAAAGGCTCTAAAAAATAGGGAGGGAGAGGTAAACCAGACAGCCCTACTAACTTTTGATAAATGGACTGGAGTAATAAAAAACAAGAGTAGTTTTTTTTAAGTAACCAAAGTAAACAGGGTAATATGAGTAAGGTAATTAGCATAAGTAACCACAAAGGCGGAGTAGGCAAAACTACCTCAGCTATCAATATAGGAGCTGGTTTAAATAAGCTGGGTAAAAATATACTCCTTATAGATTTAGACCCTCAGGCAAACCTTAGCCAGAGCTTAGGGCTAATAGAACCAGAGCGGAATATTTACGGAGCTTTAAGAGGAGAGTATAAACTACAGCCTATAGAGATATTAAAAGGACTGGATGTAATACCCTCTACTTTAGACCTCTCAGGAGCGGAGGTAGAGATGAGCGGAGAGCCAGGTAGAGAATATATCCTCAGAGAATTAATAGAGCCTATAAGAGCCTCCTATGATTACATATTAATAGACAGCCCTCCCTCTCTGGGCTTACTTACTATAAACTCTTTTACAGCCTCAGATGAGGTATTAATACCACTACAAGCTCAGTATTTAGCTCTACAGGGATTAACTAAATTGATAGAGGTAATAGATAAGATTAAGAAACGGCTAAATAAAGAGCTAAGAGTAGGAGGAGTTTTTATAACTCAGTACGATAGTAGGAAAGTATTAAACAGGGATGTAGTAGCTATTATAGAGGCTCATTTTAAGGATGAGGTATTTAAAACCAAAGTAAGAGATAATATAGCCTTAGCAGAAGCTCCCTCTCAGGGCTTAGATATATTTAGATATAATAGTAAAACTTATGGAGCTGAGGATTACTTAGCCCTCTCTAAAGAAATACTAAAAAGGAGTAAATAAAATAAACACATATTACTAAGTAAACATTAAATTAACTATATTTGTATGGCTATGAGTAAAAAGAATTTTACAGGAGGATTAAGCTCTCTACTGGGAGAGAATAGTAAAGAGGATAAAATTACTAAAGTAGGGAGACCTAAAACTCAATTTAAGGAGATTACTAAAAGCTCTCAGGAGGGAACTAAAGAGAATGAGATTAGAGCTACCTTTATAGTAAATGAGGAGCTACTGGATAAACTTAAAGCTATAGCCTACTGGGATAGAGTTTTGATTAAGGATGTAATTAATAAGGCTCTCCAGGATGCTATAGATAAACACCAAAAAAAGAGCGGAGATATTAAACCAATACCTAAAAAGTAAAGAGATGAGTACTATAATAGAGGGTATTAAATTCTATACCATACCAGAGACAGCGGAGGCTTTAAAGGTTACTCCTCAAACTATAAGAGCTTATATTAAAAAGGGTAGAATTAAGAGCCAGAGAATAGGGAGACCTAAATTGAAGTTCCGAAAACATTACATTACAGAAGTAGAAATATAAACAGTATGGAGATACTAAAAGTAAAAGAGGAATTTATAGAGCTAAGGGCTAAGGGCTGGAGTTTTGATAAGATAGCTAAAGAACTGGGTAAAGCTAAACAGACTTTAATAGACTGGAGTAAAGAGCTACAGGATGAGATAGCAAACTGTAAAGCCTTAGAGCTGGAGGCTCTTTATGAGAGCTACTATCTATTAAGGGAGAACCGCTTACAGACCTTTGGAGCTATGCTTACTAAGATTAAAGAGGAGGCTCTAAAGAGAGACCTCTCAGACGTGCCTACAGATAAGCTACTGGATTTACTCTTAAAGTATGAGAACCAGGTAAAGGATGAGGTAATAGAGCCTACCTATAAAAGCTCTCAGGAGATTAAAGAGGAGAGACAGGATAGAGAACTACTGGAGGAGCTTACTACTCTACAGAGCGAACCTTTAAGGAGACTAAAAGTAGGCTAAAAGATTACTAAATAAACAAAGTAAACAATGATTACAGAGAAACAAATAGAGGCTAAGGATATAAAGAGGCTACTCCTAAGAGTTTATAAAAGATACTCCAGCGGAGCTATTACAGATAGTCAGGCTCAAAAGGAGACCTACTTACTAAACTCTGTATTAAAAGCTATAGAGATAACAGACTTAGAGGATAGGTTACAAAACATAGAAACAATGCTAAGAGATTAACTAATGAAAAAAACAGATATAGAGAGGATAATAAAACAAGGCTCTACTAAGCAAAAAATAAAGCTATATTTTACGGATATAGCCTATTTTAATACTGTAGGTATGTATACAGCGGAGTTAATAGGCTCAGGAGATACAGCTACTGTAAATAGACCAGAGAAAATATTAACCGATAAAGAGAGGGATATTATTTTTAATAGTATAAAAGAGCCTAAAGATATTAAGTATTGGGAGGAGCTTAGAACTTGGAATAAGGCTTTTTTAATGTTTAAACCTCAGATTAAAACCTATAGATATAGGTTTACATATCTATACTCTCTAATCTCTAATTATGCAAATCAAAGGATACTACATAAAACATATGAGGAGGCTATAAACGATATACTATCTGTAGTAGAGGAGAAAAAACTTAGAGAGAAATTAGCAAAAACAGCTATAACAAGTTTAAAACAGTTTGATACTAAAATATACCAGGAGAAAGGGTTTTTACCTTTTATAGAGACACCCTTGGCAAATAGTGACTCTAAAGTCTCTATAGTGGTAGAAATGATAAACGAGGAGGCAAAAGAAACAAAGGAATATATAAATACTATAAATGTTTTTTTAAGCAAACAACTCCCTTTACAACCTTATAAAATTTTTGTAAAAGAAGAGGAGGATAAAATAATAACGGAGGTAAATAAATGTATAGAGCTTATAACTTGGTTTGACTTAGGAAAAACTGTAAAAAGTCCTTTAGATATGCCTCTACAAACCTCTACAAAAAAGAAAGTAGGAGGAGGTAAAGATAAAGAATACGAGAGAGAGCTAGAAATAGAATTAAAGAATATTAAAATACACCGCTGGGAGGATATAGAGGTAAAGGTAACGGATGAGGATATAGAGGATATTAAAAACGCTGGGAGATGAGTAAGAGAAACTTTAAAATAAGTGTAGCCCAGCCTATACCAGAACATCCTAAAGTAGGCAAATTTAAACGCTCTGGACATTTAACAGACCAGATATTAAAATATAATTATCCTAAAGATAAAAGCCCTCAGCTCTCTATTTTTGATAGCCTACTAGACAGAACTAAAAAAGATATAGAAGTAACTGGAGTAGAAGTAAAAGAAATAATGGAGGGGATTAAACTCTCTCCCCCTGAGACTAAAGTAATAGACTGTTTATGTAAACTATTACACGAAACTAGCCAAACCTTAGAGCCTAAAAAAGAGGATTACTACTCTGGGAATATAGGTTATGAGCTGGTAGAATACGGAGGAGATGAAAACACACCAGCCCCTAAATTAGCGTTTAGCCTTTATGAGCTTACTAAAGAATATAAAGGAGGAGACTATGTAGCTGGAAAGGATGTAGAGAATGTAAAACATATACTTACAGAGCTGGATAGTAAACGCTTTTTATTAAGCTATGTAGAAACCTCTAAGAAAAAAGACGGAGGACGGATAGAGAAAAAAATAGAGGACTTTAGAAAGCTCATCCACATAGTAAAAATTAGCGAGACAGAGTATAATAAAGAGGATATAGAACTAAGTAAAAAAGAGGAGACTGTAATACTCTTAAACCCTATTTTTAGGAGACAAATAGACAGCAAATTTATACTGTATCCTAATGACATTAACAGGAGAACTATAATAGCTTATGGCTCTCATAACCTTTCAGATATAACTCTAAGGCTTAGAGATTATCTAATAAGAGAGCTAAGTAGTAAAAGATATACTCCAGAGATAAGGCTGGATAAACTCTATTACCTATTAGCGGAGAAGTGGATGAGAGAAAGCCGTAAAAGGAAAGTAAAAGAATATACAGAGAAAGCTCTGCAGACAGTAACGGCTCTGGGATTACTCCTAACCTATGAGATAAAAACAGCCTCTACAGGAGAGCCTAAAGTAATTTTTAACCTAAATAAGGACTGGGAGTAAACTACGTACCTGAGTGCAATTTTTAGCTCTTTTTACGTACCTGAGTGCAATGATTACGTACCTGAGTGCAATGATTACGTACCTGAGTGCAAAAGTAAACAGAGTAAACAGTAAATATTTAATTGATTTACAGACAGTTAGATAAAACTCAAAAAAGACTAAGAGTTATTAAGATACTCCTAAGAGTATCTAAGAGAGATAAACTCTCCTTACAGTCGTTTATCCTTTTTAAAAAATAGAATACTTAAACCTTAAAGGATGAGAGATAAATTAAAAAAAATAGTAGCCTACATATTTAGGAGCTGGGAGGATGAGCCAGGCTATACTCATATAGGCTTAAAAATACTCCCTCCTTTTTTCCTTGAACTTATAGCCTACCTTATAGGCTTGTCTATACTCTACCAGATAGGGCTTTATCTCTGGAGTATTATTTAACTGTTTACTAAGTAATTAAAATAAACATAAAAACATTTGTATATCAAATAAAATAGTATATTTGTAATAGTAAACATTAAATTAATAGTTATGGATATAGTTCGATATACAGCTACAAATGAAGTAGTAAACAGTTCTCAGGATATTACTTTAATACCTACTTTAAACATAGAGAGTTTGGTAGATGCTTTTATAAACTCTCAGGATATAAAGTTAAATTCTAAAAATCTCTATAGACGTACTTTAAAGCAATATTTTAACTGGATATATAAAAACAACTATTTATTAAATGAGATAGCCAGACCTCAGCTATTAGAGTATAAAGAGTATTTACTAAGCTCTAGTATGAGTAGTTTAACTGTAGGCTCTTATATTACCTCTGTAAGGAGGTTTTACGAATGGACAGAGGCAAATAAATATTATCCTAATGTAGCTAAAGGGATTAAAACTCCTAAGAGAAAACAGCAATTTAAAAAACAGCCTCTACTACCAGCTCAGGCTACAGCCTTATTAAATTACTATGAGGATAAAGCCCTAAGAGATTACGCTATAGTAAACCTACTTTTAAGAGCTGGTTTAAGGACTATAGAGGTAATTAGAGCCAATGTAGAGGATATTACTTTTAAAGGCTCTCAGAGGGTGCTAATGGTACACGGTAAAGGGAGAGATGAAAAAGATAATTTTGTAATACTTACAGATAAGACTTTTAAACCTATTGAGGCTTATTTAAACTCCAGAGGTAAAGTAAACAACTCAGAGCCTTTATTTATTTCTAAAAGTAATAACAGCAACGGAGAGAGACTAACTACCAGAACTATAAGCTACATAGCTAAAGAGGGATTAAAGGCTATAGGATTAGATAATAAGAGCTTTACAGCTCATAGTTTAAGACATACTACAGCGGTTAATATTCTTAGAGCTGGAGGTAGTTTAGAAATGGCTCAATTTACTTTAAGACATACCAACCCAGCCACTACTCAAATTTATACAGCTACTCTAAACGAGGAGCGGAGGCTACAGAACAGCGGAGAGGCTTTAATAGATAGTTTATATTAATGAGCCTACTCTCTACAGATATATCTAAAGTAAAGAGGCTCTCTCTAAGGGAGGTAAAGCTACCAGCTCCAGAGCTAAGAGTAGAGCCTATTACTCCTATAATAGTAGAGAGACCTCCTACAGATGAGGAGATAGCCTATAGTAAATTAGTAGCTATTAACCCTCTTATAGAGGAGCTGGTAGATAGTTTAGACCTGGTAAGTATAACTACAGGAGAACGGATAAATAAAGTAGAATTAAGGGAGGATATTAAACCTCATCCAGAGCCAGAGATAAAACCTAAGGAGATAGATACTTATTAATAGGCTCTAATTCTTTTAAGTAACATAAATAAACAGAGTAAACATAAAAGTATGAGTAATATAACAGACTGGATAAAATATGAGCTTTACCCTACTCTATTTGAGAGTATAGATATAGCTTTACCAGAGTTTAATTTTAAGAGGAGAGGTATAAACTGGGTAAGCTTTAATAAGCTAAAGATAACAGGAGAGGACGGAGATAGTATAGGTAAGGTTTTCGTATGGGAGACCGCCCCAGGCTTTATAAAAGACTTTACCAGAGAGACCTCCTCTATAGTGGACTATGTAATAAAAAGAGACGGAGTAGAATTTATTAAGGCAGTAAAGACCTTAGCGGATTTAGTAGGACTACAGCTCCCTACAGACCCTAGTTTTAATAAAGAGGACTACCAGAGCTACAGAGATAAGGCTACTATTTTAGAGGATTGTAATAGCTATTTTATTTACTGTTTAGAGAACTCTACAGGAGCGGATGAGGTAAAGATTTATTTAACATCCAGAGGCTACAGCTCAGAGGATGTAAAAACTATGGAACTGGGCTACATACCAGACCAGGATAAACTCTTTAAATACCTACTAAGTAAAGGACATAACCAGAGCCTTATAGATGAGGTAGTAAAGCTAAATAAAGGTATAGGTTCTACTCATAGTCTTACCATACCATACAGGAGCGGAGGCTCTATAAAAGGCTTTAAATTCAGAACTACAGGAGACGCTACTCCAAAGTATTTAAACTCTACAGGACTGGATAGGATAGGAGGCTTTTTTAACCTCTTAGGGATTAAAGGAGATAAAGATATAGTAATAGTAGAGGGAGAGCTGGATAGTCTCTCAGCTACAGCTAGAGGGGTAGATAATGTAGTAGCTACTGGAGGGAGTAGTATAAACTCAGACCAGATAAAAGACGCTATAAAAAGAGGAGCTAAGAGCTTTACTCTCTGTTTAGATACTGAGCCAGGCAAAGAGGAGACCACTACTAAAAATATAAACTCAGCTATAGAGGTAATACTGGGAGAGGGAGTAAACAGAGTTTACATAGTAAGCCTACCAGATTTAGGAGGAGGTAAAACAGACCCAGATAGACTAATAAAAGAGAGCGGAGTAGATAGCTTTAAAACAGCTATAGCTCAGGCTTTGCCTTACTATGAATATAAGCTCCAGGAGACGCTTAATAAATACGGTAAAATAGAGGAGGAGAGAGAGCTACAGTCTAAGGATATAGATAGTTTACTGGATGAGGTAGTAGAGACAGCCTCCCACATACCAGACGCTACAGACAGAGATAGATATAAAAAACTATTTACCTCTTTGGAGGCTATTAAAGTGCTGGGTATTTCAGAGGATAGCTTATCTATTACAGTAGATAGATTAACCTCTACCAGAGATAAAGAGGCTCAGGCTAAAGACTTTAAAAAACTACTCTCAGAGGCTACTCAGCTACAGGATAAAGGAGAGATAGATAAAGCTCTGGAGCTAGTCAATAGTAAAGTAAAAGAGGTAAAGCTAAAAGATAAGGCTACAGAGTTTAGTAGTTTATTGAAACCCATAAAAGAGGATGATTTAAGAAAGAGATTAAGAAACAAACCAGAGAGCCTAAACTCAGGACTAACGATAGGAGGAGAGGATTTACTATTACCCTCTGGAGCTATAAGTATTTTAGCAGCTCCTACTTCACACGGTAAGACCACGTTTTTAATAAATTTAGCTTTAAATATAGCTCAGGAATACCCAGATAAAGAGACTTATTTATTTAGCTATGAGGAGGACGGAGATAGTATTTTAATCAATACTCTAAATACTTACCTGGATGAGGAGATAAGCTCTAATAACAGGAGAACACTAAAAAGCTATTTTACTACAGGCTCTCCAGAGTACATAAAGACCCAGAGTAGAGATTACTTTAAAGCGAATAAAGATAATTTTTTTAAAGAGCTTATAGATACCAGGAGACTAAATATACATTACACTAATTATAACTCTGACACATTAGTAGAGGCTATTAGATACCTCCATAAAAACGCAAATCCAGGAGTTATATTTATAGACTATATCCAGCTCTTAAACCTACCAAAAGGAAAATATAAAACCTACTCCAGACAAGAGGAGATTAAAGAAATATGTATAGCCCTAAAGGATGTAGCAGTAGAGACAGGCTTACCTATTATACTAGGAGCTCAGTTTAATAGAGAGGTAGTAAACCAGCTAAAAATACACGCTACTAAGATAGGGGAGGCTGGAGATATAGAGAGGATAGCTAATTTAATACTAGGCTTTTGGAATAACAACTTTAAACCCTTAGCTACAGAGGGAGAACTAAATGAAATTAACAATAAAGGAGCTACTACTCCAGATACTCTCTATACTACTATCTTAAAAAACAGAGGAGGTAGAGTAGGACAGGAGGAGATACTATCTTTTAACGGTAATACAGGACGTATAAAAAACAGTAGTAACTCTGGTGGTAGTTATTTTAAGTAACCAAAGTAAACAGGGTAATATGAGTAAAGATTTTAAGATATACCAGGACGGAGATAGGCAAATAATAGAGAGGCTATCTTATCCACGCTTTAAGGGAGTAATAACCTTTAATAACCCTCTCTCAGATATAGAGGAGATAGAGCTACTGGATGAGACCAGAGACCCCTCAGTAATAGCCAGAGCTATGAGAGAGGCTGGAGACTATTTAATAAACTACAAACCTAAAGGAGATGAGTAAAGTAATTAGCATAAGTAACCATAAAGGAGGAGTAGGTAAAACTACCTCAGCTATTAATATAGGAGCTGGTTTAAATAAGCTGGGTAAAAAGGTGCTACTTATAGATTTAGACCCTCAGGCAAACCTTAGCCAGAGCTTAGGGCTAATAGAACCAGAGCGGAATATTTACGGAGCTTTAAGAGGAGAGTATAAACTACAGCCTATAGAGATATTAAAAGGACTGGATGTAATACCCTCTACTTTAGACCTCTCAGGAGCGGAGGTAGAGATGAGCGGAGAGCCAGGTAGAGAATATATCCTCAGAGAATTAATAGAGCCTATAAGAGCCTCCTATGATTACATATTAATAGACAGCCCTCCCTCTCTGGGCTTACTTACTATAAACTCTTTTACAGCCTCAGATGAGGTATTAATACCACTACAAGCTCAGTATTTAGCTCTACAGGGATTAACTAAATTGATAGAGGTAATAGATAAGATTAAGAAACGGCTAAATAAAGAGCTAAGAGTAGGAGGAGTTTTTATAACTCAGTACGATAGTAGGAAAGTATTAAATAGGGATGTAGTAGCAATTATAGAGGCTCACTTTAAAGATGAGGTATTTAAGACCAAAGTAAGAGATAATATAGCCTTAGCGGAGGCTCCCTCTCAGGGCTTAGATATATTTAGATACAGTCCTAAAAGCTATGGAGCGGAGGATTACCTCTCTCTCAGTAAAGAAATATTAAAAAGAAAGTAAACAGTAATTACTAAGTAACATAAATAAACACTAAATTTGTAGCTATGAGCAAAAAGAATTTTACAGGAGGCTTAAACTCCCTTTTAGGAGACCAGCCAGAGAAACCAAAAAGAGGGAGACCAGTAACTCAGACTAAGGAGATTACTAAAAGCTCTCAGGAGGGAACTAAAGAGAATGAAACCAGAGCCACGTTTATAATAAATGAGGAGCTACTGGATAAGCTAAAAGCTATAGCCTATTGGGATAGAGTTTTGATTAAGGATGCAGTTAATACAGCCCTACAAGATTATGTAGATAAAAAGAACCCGAAACCCAGACCAGAGGAGGTAAAGGTAAAAGATCAGGAGGCAAACCAAAGATTAATTAAAAATGGCAATACAGCCAGACTACCTAAATTCTAAAAGATGGGTACAATAATAGAGGGTATTAAGTTTTATACAGTACCAGAGACAGCTACAGCTCTGAGGGTAACTCCTCAGACAGTAAGAGCCTGGATAAAACAGGGTAGAATTAAAAGCCAGAGGATAGGGAGACCTATACTTATTACAGAGGGAAACCTAAAGGAGTTTTTAAAGGAGAGTAAATAATTGAAGTTCCGAAAACATTACATTACAGAAGTAGAAACAATGGAAAGAGAATACATGCCAAACTTTGGCAATCAAAAAGATAAGTTAATAGCCTTAAACCGGATAATTAATGCCTCTATTACAAAAAAACTAATAGCTGAGGTAGAAGCTATGAGCCAGGAGGATAAATTAGAAAACTATTACCTACCTATTACTCCAGAGATACCGAAAACTAAAAAAGGTATAGAGAAAGCTATAGATACGTTTATTAATGATTTTAGCCCTCTGGAGGATAACGGAGAGGAGCTACTATCTTATTTGGGCTTTTACGATAACGAGGCTCCACACAATGAAAAGCCTATTTATATAGCCCTCCGCAGTAAAATAGAAAGCAAAGAGGCTGGAGATGAGATAGAGATACTTACAGAGACTAAAGAGGTAATAAACATAGTGAGAGATACGCTAAGGGGGCTGGGAGGAGAGGAGCTTTATAACTTATTTATTTTTGGTATTATAGTAACAGAGGAGGATGCTAAGGACAATGTAAGGTTATGGGGAGAACGAAAAGCCAGGAATGTACTTTTTTCTTTGCTTTTTTATGCTAGGGGTAGTTATGCTGAAATTATGTATAAAGAGCCACCAGAGGACGCTATTATTTACTCAGCAAAAGAGACCTACAGGCTAGACAGGCAGGTATTTACAACCATATACCCCAATGATATACAGGAGCCAGAGGAGTTAAGTAAATATAAAGAGATGGTAGAGCAAAACATAAAAGACTATCCTAAAGAGGCAGAGGCTTACTGTAGGGGCTGGGTAATGGTAGAGAGTAATTACTCAGAGAGGGCTATAATAACTACTATAAACACTATCCTAAACAATGAGCTATAATATCCAGGATAAAGAGCAATTTATAGAGCTAAGAGCTAAGGGCTACTCTTTTGACAGGATAGCTAAAGAGCTGGGTAAGGCTAAACAGACGCTTATAGATTGGAGTAAGGATTTACAGGATGAGATAGCAAACCTTAAAGGCCTGGAGCTGGAGGCTCTTTATGAGAGGTATTATTTATTAAAAGAAAGTAGATTACAAACCTTTGGCGAAATGCTTACAAAGATTAAAAAGGAGGTAGAGAGTAGAGACCTCTCAGACGTGCCTACAGATAAGCTACTGGATTTATTCTTAAAGTATAACAGCCAGGTAAAAGAGGAGATAGTAGAGCCTATCTATAAAACCTCTCAGGAGATTAAAGAGGAGAGACAGGATAGAGAGATACTGGAGGAGCTTACTACTCTACAGAGTGAACCTTTAAGGAGACTAAAAGTAGGCTAAAAGATTACCAGATAAACAAAGTAAACAATGATTACAGAGAAACAAATAGAGGCTAAAGATATTAAGAGGCTACTCCTTAGGGTTTATAAAAGATACTCCAGCGGAGCTATTACAGAGAGTAAGGCTTATAAAGAGACCTACTTATTAAACTCTGTATTAAAGGTTATAGAGGTAACAGACCTGGAGGAGAGATTAAAGGCAATAGAGCAAAACCTAAAAGAGAATGAGTAGAAAACCAGATATAGCTAAACTCCTTACTAAAGGCTCAGCAAAGCAGAGAGCCGCTTTACTTATTTACCATTATACCATACGGGAGGTTATAGATATAGGAAAAAATAAAGAGCTAAAACCTATCCTTACAGACCAGGAGGCAAAGGCAATATTTGACAGCTTTAAGGGTAGTAGAGAGATTAAGATTTATAATGAGTATAGGAGCCTAAACATAGAATTTATTACTACTATAAGACACCTCTATTATATAGGGCTACAATTTGAAAGAAACTATTATAAATATTTGTATGAGAGGCAACTCTTTAAGCATATTAAAGATAAAAAGCAGAAAAACAGAGCCTATGTACTTTCTGAAAGTTTACTATTAGATAGCTACTCCAGGCTTATAAATTTCTTTACGGCTCTTAAGGTTTACGCTAAAGAGAAAGGCTACACCAATAGGCGTATTTTAGATAACATGAATAACTATTTAGAGGGTACTCAGGAGCTTTATAACCATTACCCTGTAGAGACAGAGGAGGGAGTAGAGCTATCTCAGAGCTTTGATGAGATAGAGCCGGATTATGAGGACGTACAAGATATTTTAATGATTGAATTTAACTATAAATATGAGTATGAAAAAGAGCCAGAATAAAATAAAAGGCTCTTCAGAACCTCAGGAGCCAGAGACAGTAAGAGGGAGCGATATACTAGAGGTAATAGAGGAGGGGAAAAAACATACTAAAATAGCTATCCATACAGTAAGCCAATTTTATGGAGATAATAAACAGCTCTCTTTTTTTACAGATGAAAAAATAGACGTTTTTACAGGTGCTACAGGACTTAATTTAACTAATAGACCAGCTAACTATGGAGTAGTTTTAAACCAGGCTCAAAGGAAAGTTTTTGAGGGTATTTTAAAGGCTTTTACAGATACAAACTATAAAGGAGATGAGCAAAAAGATAAAGCCACAGCCTTTAAAGATGTTTACTCACTTACTGAGACCTCAGCTAAAACCTTAATAAAAGGAGATAACGCTCCTTATAAAAACATAGAAACTATACCAGTAGTAAAACTTACTCAGGCTCAGATAATAGAACTCTCAGGATATGATTTAAGCAAACAGAGACAGGGAGACAAACAGGATGTAATAGAGGCTTTATCCTTTTTAGCTACAAATCAATTTTGTTTTTATTGGATAAGACTAAAAACCGAAAAAGGAAAGCCAGTAAAGGATAAGAGCGGAGACTATGTAAAAGAGGAGGTAATGGAGGTAGGAACACTACTAAGAATAAAAACAGTAAGAGACCAGACAGGGCTACTACAATACTATGAAATACAGCCCTCAGCTCCTTTATTAGACCAGGTAAACAATTACTTTCTATTAGTGCCTAATAACTGGAGAGAGGAGGTAAAGCTCCTAACTGGTAAAAGAGCCTCCAGCTATAGCTATGAGCTTTTAGTTTGGCTTAGGCTACAATATGAACAAATAAGGAGATATAATAAAGGTACAAATAGAAAACCTAAACCTTTTAAAATTGGTAAGAGCTGGGAGGAGGTAGCTATGGCCTTAAAAATGCCAGAGAGTATGTATAAGCGGAATAGATCACGCTCTTATAAGATTATCCAGGAGGCGTACTCTGTAGCTATTAAGCTAGGCTACCTGGTAAAAGTAGAAAATAACGGAGCCACAGATATACTCTATCTAAATGAGAGCTACTATCCTAGACCCGGAGAGCTGGTATAGCTATTTTTAGTACCTATAAGTTGCAATAGTAGTAGCTATAAGTTGCAATAGTAGTAGCTATAAGTTGCAATAGTAGTAGCTATAAGTTGCAATAGTAGTAGCTATAAGTTGCAAAATGACTACCTAACTACTTGATTATCAATACTGTTTTTTCCGTATAATCTTAAGAGTATTAAGACTCTTAAAGGGACAAACTCTCCTTACAGTCGTTTATCCTAAAAGAAAAAGAAGTATTTACCCCTACAGCGTGAGAGATAAATTAAGAAAGATAGTAGGCTAAATAAGGACTGGGAGTAAACTACGTACCTGAGTGCAATTTTTAGCTCTTTTTACGTACCTGAGTGCAACGATTACGTACCTGAGTGCAACGATTACGTACCTGAGTGCAATCGGGTATTAGGTAAACTATTAAATATCAGTAAGTTATAAGGGTTTTAAAAAGACTAAGAGTTATTAAGATACTCCTAAGAGTATCTAAGAGGGATAAACTCTCCTTACAGTCGTTTATCCTAAAAGAAAAAGAAATATTTAAACCTACAGGATGAGAGAGAAATTAAAAAATATAGGAGCCTACATATTTAGAGGTTGGATAAGGAGCTAGGCTATACTCTTCCACGTTTAAAAATACTACCTCCTTTTTTCTTTGAACTTATAGCCTACCTTATAGGCTTATCTATCCTCTACCAGGCAGGGCTACTACAATACTATGAAATACAGCCCTCAGCTCCTTTATTAGACCAGGTAAACAATTACTTTCTATTAGTGCCTAATAACTGGAGAGAGGAGGTAAAGCTCCTAACTGGTAAAAGAGCCTCCAGCTATAGCTATGAGCTTTTAGTTTGGCTTAGGCTACAATATGAACAAATAAGGAGATATAATAAAGGTACAAATAGAAAACCTAAACCTTTTAAAATTGGTAAGAGCTGGGAGGAGGTAGCTATGGCCTTAAAAATGCCAGAGAGTATGTATAAGCGGAATAGATCACGCTCTTATAAGATTATCCAGGAGGCGTACTCTGTAGCTATTAAGCTAGGCTACCTGGTAAAAGTAGAAAATAACGGAGCCACAGATATACTCTATCTAAATGAGAGCTACTATCCTAGACCCGGAGAGCTGGTATAGCTATTTTTAGTACCTATAAGTTGCAATAGTAGTAGCTATAAGTTGCAATAGTAGTAGCTATAAGTTGCAATAGTAGTAGCTATAAGTTGCAATAGTAGTAGCTATAAGTTGCAAAATGACTACCTAACTACTTGATTATCAATACTGTTTTTTCCGTATAATCTTAAGAGTATTAAGACTCTTAAAGGGACAAACTCTCCTTACAGTCGTTTATCCTAAAAGAAAAAGAAGTATTTACCCCTACAGCGTGAGAGATAAATTAAGAAAGATAGTAGGCTATACTCATCC